>Ga0210391_10000401_pt1 | contig 47534 bp, 33 predicted proteins | sample IncBWC12OmetaG_FD_160573 | JGI IMG/M metagenome (GOLD analysis project Ga0210391, IMG submission 160573) | Forest soil microbial communities from Barre Woods Harvard Forest LTER site, Petersham, Massachusetts, United States - Inc-BW-C-12-O ...
AGCACCTCGCGCAGTTCGGGAAAAATATGCGCCTCGATGTGAGAGCGAAAGTACTCGGCCGCAGCGTGGCGCATCTCCTCTTCCTGCAGCCCTGCATAGATCTGCACCATCTCGCCGCACATCTGGGTCTCGGAAACCTCGCCGCTCAAATACAGCCGATAGCGGGAGTCGATCCAGTCGCTCGCGTTCCGTGAAACAAGTCCGGCCTCGATCGACCAGATCATAAAGCCGTAACCGGCATCGCCGCTCCAAAGCGTGCCGTCGCAGTCAAAGACAGCAATCGCAGGAGACAGAGAGAGAACGGCATCTTCAAATTCTGCAGGGGCGTAGCGCACAGGCGCGCTGTAAGTGGTAGTCACCGTCAAAACTCCTGCTCCTATTGTGCGCGATGCTCAAGGAAAATGCACAACCCGGCATGTGAACGTTTTGTAACTCAGTTCCGAACTCGCGCTGCTGATGAAGTTGGTTCCTCGCGGTTTCCGTGGAGCTTTACCAAGACCTTTCCCAGATTCCTTCCTCGATAATCGATAGAGTGCCCGAGACACACAATGCCGAGCTGATGCGTGAGTACATCGCCTATCTGCGCGTCGAAAAAGGGCTACGTCCTCTGAGTTGCGAAGCGTACAAGCGCGACCTGCTCCAGTTCGCCGAGTTTGTCGAAGGCGAAAACAAGCTTCTCGTTTCCGCCGGCCATGCCGAAGTATCGGGATTTCTCGCCCACCTCGGCAATCATGGCGTGGAATCGCGTTCGGCTGCGCGCAAGCTCTCCTGCCTGCGCGGCTTCTATCGCTGGCTGCTCTTGGACAAACGCATCGAGCGCGATCCGACCATTAATCTCGACTCGCCTGCGTCATGGAAAGTTCTGCCCAAGTCGCTGGCTCCCTCCGAAGTGAACGACATGCTGGAGCGCGCAGGCGTCGCGGCGGACCATTCTGAGGCCGACGCCATTGCACTGCGTGACTGCGCCATTCTAGAGTTGCTTTACGCCGGCGGACTGCGCGTTTCCGAGCTGACCGGCCTGAACGTCGCCGACCTCTCCCTCGACGCGGGACGCATTATGGTGCGCGGCAAGGGCGACAAGGAGCGCATCGTACCCCTGGGCCGGCCAGCCGTCGAGGCCATCGAAAAGTATCTCGCGCAAGGGCGTCCGGCGCTGCAGAAACGCCGTACTTCGGGTGCCCCATTCAAGCCCGCTTTTGGCTTGAGTGGGAGCAAACTCTTTCTCTCCGTGCGCGGCGAACCGCTCACGCGCCAGTGGATCTGGCACTTGGTGAAGTCGACCAACTGCCATGCCAGCCCCCACATGCTGCGCCATAGCTGCGCAACGCACATGGTGGAGCACGGCGCCGATCTGCGAACCGTGCAGACCCTGCTCGGCCACGCGGATATCGCGACCACGCAGGTCTACACACATCTGGCGCTGGGGCGCCTCAAGGCCGTCCATCGCCAGCATCATCCTCGCGCGAAAAGAGCTGTCGAATGACGGCCCGGCCGCTCATCACCCAGCGTGTAGATGAATTTCTCACGGCCCTGGCGCACGAGCGGGGCGTCTCTCCGCACACGCTGCGTGCCTACAGCCGAGAGCTGCACGCATTGGCTGATTATGTGATCGCCGCGCTTGGCAACAGCTTTGCTATCGAAACGCTTGAACATCGGCAGATTCGTGCTTACCTAAGCGAGCTATACGGGCGGGGATTGTCGAAGGCGTCGGTGGCGCGAGCGCTTGCTGCCATCCGCTCGTGGTTCAAGTGGCTCGCCCGGCGCGGATACGTGGAGCAGAATCCCGCAGTCCTGGTCGCCACTCCTAAACTGCCAAAACATCTGCCCCGCGTCCCTACGATCGAGGAGATGAATCGTGTCACCGACGCGGCAGCCGATGACCTTGCCACGTGGCCGGAGCGCGATCGTGTGATCTTCGAGCTTCTCTACGGCTGCGGCATCCGCAACGCGGAGCTGGTCGGCCTCGACCTGCGCGACATTCATTGGGCCAACGAGGCCATACTGGTGCGCGGCAAGGGGCGGAAGGAGAGATACGTCCCGCTTGGAGACGCGGCTGCGGAAGCTCTCAGAAAATACCTTTCTCTGCGCGAGGCAAAGCTGGCTGCGGCAGGGAAGTCTTCCGATGCACTGTTGCTCAATGCGCGGCTTCGCAGAACGGCAAGCGGATTGGGCCGCCTGACCACGCGCAGCGTAGGCCGTATCGTGAAAAAGATCGCACTGGCCCACGGGTTAGCTGCTGATGTGCATCCGCACACCCTTCGGCACGCCTTCGGAACCCACATGCTCGAAGAGGGCGCTGATCTGCGAGCAATTCAGGAGTTACTGGGTCACGAGCGCCTCTCCACCACGCAACGATATACGCAGCTCACCGTCGGACAGGTCGCGGAAGTGTATGACAGGACGCACCCGAGAGCGAAGTGAGTTGTAAGATCGGCGTCCCTGAAGCGGGCCAGCTTAAGGCCACCGTGCATCTCTAGCCCCACAAACAGCTTGGCGCCAGCGCGTTCTGCGCACCCTGCAGAATCACCCCGGGTCGACTACACTAAGAAGAGTACATTGCGTAAGTTTCGCCGAGAAAACGGGGCGAAGCCGGCGCTGAAGGAATTCCCTTGATTGGCAAGGCTTTAACAAAGGTATTTGGTACCAACAACGAGCGCGTTGTGAAGCGCCTGCTGCCCCGTGTGCATACGATCAACGCCTTCGAGGCCGCAACGCAGCAGCTCTCCGATGAACAGTTGCGGGCGAAGACCGTGGAGTTCCGCGCCCGGATTGCCGCAGCTCTGGAAGGCATTGAAGACGCCGACGATCGCGCCGCCGCGGAAAAGCAGCTCCTCGACGAGATTTTGCCGGAAGCCTTCGCCATCGTCCGCGAAGCCGGACGCCGCGCCGTGGCCATGCGCCACTTCGACGTGCAGCTTATCGGCGGCATGGTGCTGCACCAGGGTAAGATCTCCGAAATGAAGACCGGCGAGGGCAAAACTCTTGTCGCCACGCTGGCCTGCTATCTGAATGCGCTTGCCGGGCACGGTGTGCACGTGGTCACGGTGAACGACTATCTGGCCAAGCGCGATGCCGAGTGGATGGGCAAGATCTACGAGTTCCTCGGCCTCACCGTCGGCGTGATCGTGCACGATCTCGACGACAACCAGCGCCGCCAAGCCTATGCCGCCGACATCACTTACGGCACCAACAACGAATTCGGCTTCGACTACCTGCGCGACAATATGAAGTTCGAGATCGCCGACTGCGTGCAGCGCGGCCACTACTTCGCGATCGTCGACGAAGTCGATTCAATCCTGATCGACGAAGCGCGTACGCCGCTCATCATCTCCGGCCCGACCGATCAGACCACGGATAAGTATGTCCGCGTGGACCGGATCATTCCTGGACTTGAGCAAGGCGAGGAGATCGAGCAGGGGCAGGGCGAGGCGAAAATCCTGACCGGCGACTACGTCGTCGACGAAAAGCACAAGACGATCAGTGTCACCGACGAGGGCTGGGAGAAGATCGAAGGGCTGCTCGGCATCGGCAACATTGCCGACGTGGAGAACTGGGACCTGAAGCACCACGTCGAAGTCGCTATCAAGGCGCACAATCTCTACCGGCGCGATGTGCAATATGTAGTCAAGGATGGCGAAGTCATCATCGTGGACGAGTTCACCGGCCGCCTCATGCCGGGCCGCCGCTGGTCGGATGGTCTGCATCAGGCAGTCGAAGCCAAAGAAGGCGTGAACATCCGCCGCGAGGATCAGACGCTGGCCACCATCACCTTCCAGAATTACTTCCGCCTCTACAAAAAACTCGCTGGCATGACCGGTACGGCCGAAACCGAAGCCGCCGAATTCGACAAGATTTACAAGCTTGAAATTGTCGTCATTCCGACGAACAAACCGATGCGCCGCATTGAAAACGCGGATGTCGTCTACCGGACCGCGAAGGAAAAGTACTTCGCCGTCGCCGACGAGATCGCTACGCTGCATGAGAAGCAGCAGCCGGTGCTCGTCGGCACCACTTCGATCGAGAAATCGGAACTGCTCTCGACAATTCTCCAGCGCAAGGGTGTTCGCCACGTCGTTTTGAACGCAAAGTTTCATGAGCGCGAAGCGGAGATTGTCGCGCAGGCCGGGCGCCTCGGCACGGTCACCATCGCCACCAACATGGCCGGTCGAGGAACCGACATTCTGCTCGGCGGCAATGCGGAATTCGTAGCCAAGCAAGACCTGGTGAAGAAGAGCGTGGCCCGTTCGATCAGCGTTGCCGAGGGAGCCATCAATCCAATGGCTGCTCCCGGCATGCTGCGCTTCTATTATCAGGGGCAGGAGTTTGAGACCACGCAGGCGGAGTGGGATCGCACCTACGCCGCCCATGCCGCCAACGCCGCGAAAGAGCACGAGGCGGTGATCGAAGCCGGCGGACTGCACATTCTGGGCACCGAGCGGCATGAGTCACGCCGCATTGACAACCAGCTTCGCGGGCGCGCCGGACGCCAGGGCGATCCCGGTGCATCGCGTTTCTATCTCTCGCTCGAAGATGACCTAATGCGCATCTTCGCCAAGGAGTGGGTATCCACGCTCCTGCAGAAGATGGGCATGGAAGAGGGAGTGCCGATCGAATCGCGCATGATCTCCAGCCGCATCGAGGCCGCGCAAAAGGCCGTCGAGTCGCAGAACTTCGAAGCCCGCAAGCACCTGCTCGAATACGACGACGTCATGAACAAGCAGCGCGAGGCGGTCTACGGATTGCGCCGCCAACTGCTCGAAGGCCTCGACCAGAAAGAGCTGATCGTCGAGGACTACGTCGCCAACATCCTGAGCAATCTTCTCGACGAGCACGCGCCGGAGAAAGCGCATCCTGACCAGTGGGATCTGGACGGCCTGAAGACGAAGCTCGTTGAGCAGTTCGGCATCGATCTTGGCGCCGAAGGCATCGACATGCGCGAGCTCACCCGGCACGAACTGGGTGAGACGCTCTTCGAAAAGCTCAAGGAGCGTTACGCCGCCAAAGAACAGTTCATCGGCGAGGGCCAGATGCGCTACCACGAGCGCATGATCATGCTGAGCGTGCTCGACGGCCTCTGGAAAGATCACCTGCTCAACATGGACCACCTCAAAGAGGGCATCGGCCTGCGCGGCTATGCGCAGCAGGATCCTCTGGTGGCCTATAAGAGGGAGTCCTTCGACATGTTCGAAGCCATGATGGCCCGCTTCCAGGAAGACACGGTTCGCTACCTCTTCCTGATGCAGATCGTCGGCCCCGACGGGCAGCCGGTTGCGATTCCAACGCGGCCGCGCCCGGAAATCCCGCATGCGCCGCCGGTCGCGTCGGCCGACGGCCACGCACCGACGAATGGCCATCGGACGCCGCCTCCCGCACTGCCCGCGCGCGACGTTTCGGCCGCCCCCACGACCACCATCGACGCCATCGAGCGCGAGTTCCAGCGCAAGAAGCAGCGCGAACTGGAGCATGCCCGCATGGCCGGTGGCGGCGAAGAGGCTCGCCAGGTTGCGCAACGCCGTACCGGAGACAAAGTCGGGCGCAATGATCCTTGTCCCTGCGGCTCAGGCAAAAAGTATAAGAAGTGCCACGGCGCAGACGAAGCGTAAAGCCGTCGCACTTGTTCAGCAAAATAGAAGGGCAGAGCCGGTTAGCTCTGCCCTTTGTTTTGCGAATATCAGATTCACTCAATCGCCGTAAGCGGTCGCAGCTTTGCGAAAACCGGGAGACGAGACAGGAGAGAGAATCACCGAGCCCGTCTCCTCGAGGCGGAATTTCCCGATGTGCTCCTGGAGCCGTTTTGAGCCGTGTTCCACTGACTCGACGATGCTGTTCGTGGCGGGGATGGATGCGGCGCTTTCCTCGCCAAGCTGGTTGATCGCGTCCACGCTTTCGCTCGACTGGCGCGCGGCTTCCGCCTGCTGCATGGAGGCGGCTGCGATCTGCGCGATCATTGAATCGACCTGATCGGCCATCTCGATAATGCGCTTGAGCGCTTCTCCCGCGCGATTGGTGGTTTCCACGCCCTTATTCACCGTCTGCGTGCCGGCGTCCATGGCCTCAACGGCGCCGCGCGTATGCACCTGAAAGTCTTCGACCATCTTACCGATCTCGCTGGTGGCATTGCGTGTCGACTCGGCCAGACGGCGAACCTCGCCCGCGACCACCGCGAAGCCGCGCCCCTGGTCTCCGGCGCGCGCCGCCTCAATGGCGGCATTCAACGCCAGCAGATTCGTCTTCTGCGCAATCTCTTCGATCACGTTCACGATGCGGATGATCTGCTCGCTTTCCTTGCCCAGCCGTTGAACGGTCGCCGCCGTGTTGCGAACCGATTCGGCAATCGATTGCATGCTCGCCAGCATCTGCTCGACGATTGAGCCGCCATCGCGCGCCGTCTCCGCAGCCTGCTTCGAGTTAGTGGCCGCATTCTGCGCGTGGCGCGATACTTCGGCGATGGAAATCGACATCTCCTGCATGGCGGCCGCGGCCTGCTGCGTCTGCAGGCTTTGTTCCTTGGTGCGCCGGAAGGATTCATTCGCTGAGCGGCTCAGTTTGGCCGAGTCCTCGCTCACAATGCCGGAAATCTCCATCATCGTGCGAATCATCTCGCGCAGATTGTCCTGCATGCGATTGACCGAGCCGGCCAGGCTGGTGACCTCATCGTTCGAGTCCATATGCATCGGCTCGCCGGTCAGGTCGCCTTCGGCGATGCTCTGGGCGCGGCTCACGACAAGGTAGATCGAGCGCACCACGCGGCGCATCGTCAACTCCGACATACACACGCCCACCAGGCCGCCCAGAAAGATGAACAGCCAGAGATGAATCGCCTCCCGCCGATTAATCTCGACCACGCGGTTCAAATCCTGATTGGTGGCTTCCACCAGCGTGTCTACAACTTCGGTCACGCTCTTCAGGAAATCCGCGTTCGCTTTGGCGGCCGGCCCTTGCAACAGATCGAAGGCTCGGCTGGTATTGTCGCTGCCCTGGCCCACTGCGAGATTCTGCACCTGCCTGTCAATTTCGTCGACCACCCGGTATTGGTCCACTAGGGCGTCGATCTTGTCTGCGCCCACGAGGCTGTCATACGTTGACCGCAGCTGGGCGATCCGCCGAAGGGTCGACAATGAGTTCGTGCGGTAGACCTGAATTTCGGCACTGTACCTCTGCGCCATGGCGGGGTCAGAACCAAAAAGCACATACGACTGCAGCGCCGACGATTCGCCCAGCTCCGCGACGTGCAGATCCCGCACTGCGCTCAGAGCCGGGATGCGCGTGCCGGCCACCGCTTCCGAGAGCCGGCTGACCTGCCGCATTTTCATGTAGGCAACGAGCGAGCCCAGCAGGACAAAGGTCAGCAGCACCAGGGTGCTTAGACGTAGTTTGTTCGAAAGTCGCGATTTCATCAGGGCCATGACCGTCTTCGTCCTCGGGCGTTTGCGGCACTAGTTGGTTACGTCAAAATTGACATCGATATTTACCGTCGATTGCGATTCCCCGGCGACGAATTTCCATTTCTTTACGGCTTCCTCGGCAGCAAGCGACAGCATTTTGTTGCCGCTGATGGTCTTCACTTCCGTGACGCTGCCGTCCGCAGCAACCGTGGCCGAAATCCGGACAACACCCCCAAGGTGCATGCGCCTGGCGAGCTCGGGATAAACAGGCTGAATACGCTTCTGCACTTTGCGCTCCTCCGCCGAGCAGGGCAGGCTGAGGCAGATCAGCGTAGAGAGCATCAACAGAAAGGCTCGTCCGCGCTTCGCAGAAAGGCATTTAGAAAACCGGGGCGTCATGGGCGTACCTCACGGCAGCAGAAAATCATCGGGACCAGATTCAAGGGACAAGGGTCCGGATAAGGTGCCTATCGGCGGGAATGCAATGGGGCTTGAGGAAGGCTGCGCGACGGGCCGGCTACTTGCGGTGCGACTGGTCCGGAATGGCTGCGAAAGTAAGGTCGGATGCCGAGCTTCCGGTACGCTCGCGCCACTCATCGAACAGCCGTCCATAGCTCAGCGTGATCAGCTGAGAAGAGTCGAGGCCCAGCTGCGCGCTGGTCGAGTCGATCCAATCTTCGGGACCTTCGAGTTCTGCAAAAATGCCGATGGGCGTCTCATCCAGCACACAATGGCCGGACGCATCGGCGTATTCCGTGCGCCATTTCTCGTAGGTGAACGCGGGAGCGTATCCCAGTTGAGTGAAAACGGTGCCCAGCGCCTCGCCGTCGTCAACTTCTGTTTCCGTTTCCACACGACGTTTGTGACGGGCGCCGGGATCGTTGTCCGGCGTGAGGCACTTATGCGTAAGCACCCACCGCTCGCCATATTTACGGATGCGCAGAATCGACTGCTGCGCGCGCAGCCGCCGGTCCCCGGTGTCGTACAGCACATTGCGCTCAAACGTGCGCGGCGTGACACACTGGAAGCCGATCTTGCCCAGCTTCGCCTCCAGCGCCGCCGGATCGACGACGCGGAACTTCACCTCGATCTCAACCGCGCTCATGCAATGAGTATAGGGCCTTCCGCCCATTCCGGACGGGACGGCCAACCAGACGCTGTCAAGATATTCCCGGCGCGCAAGCGCATCGTCAACGCCACGCATGCTGGATTTTCCAGTCGAGCGTATTTCCAGAAAGAGCTGGTTGAAGGCGAGCTAAAAGACGATTTTGCCTCCGAGCTGGATGCTGCGGTTGCCCGGACCCTGTCCAAATGCGCCGCCTGCTGCGTAGGTCGCGCCTCCGCCTGGGGCGTAGTAGTTGTTAAGAAACCCGGGGGGAATTCCATAAAAAGCCGGAAACAGGGAGTCTTCAATATTGGGGTCAGGGGTGCCGTAATAGCCGCGGTTGAGCGCATTGAACGCGCTGACGTGGAGCTGCATGTTCAAACGCTCTGTTAGCCTGACATTCTTGACAACGGTGATGTCTACATCATTGAAGCTGTCGCCGCGAAGCGTATTGCGGGGAGAGCCGGGGAACGGATTGTTACGGGCGATGGCTTCATACTGGTTGTTCCACAGCCAATGAACGGAGGACGGGGATATCGACTGGCCGGTGGCGTAGTTGATGTAGCCTCCCGCGCCGGTGTTGACGCCCACTGTGCCCAGTGGCGCGCGCGGATTGGACAGGATGGGACGGCATTGACTCTGGCCAATGAATGCCGCCGCGAACGTAGAGTCGCAGAAGCTTGTTGACGCACTCGCATCAGACGAATTGACAAAGGGAGACTGCGCCGTGATCGCCTGATACGGATTGAAGGGTTGACCGGTGTTATAGCTGTAGAAGGTATTGAAAGAGTAGCCCCCGAGCAGGCGGCCGAGCCATCCCTGCTGGTCCCTGTACCAGGGTTCGGTGTAATTCATTTGCAGGCCGATGACATTCGGATAAGAGTTGCCACTCACGCCTCGTTCCGCCACATTAGGATCAAGTGGGTTCTGTGCGAAGGCAATGGTCGTTCCTCCGCCTCCAGTGCTGAAAATTTCACTGATATTGTCAATCGTCCGGCTGTAAGTGTAGGAGACGGTGCCCGTCCAGTTGTGAAAATTGCGTGCTGTGAAGGACGTTTGCAGCGCGTTGTAGATTGAAAATGCGGTGTTGGCGGTGGTTTCCACTAGCGAATAGCCGCAATTCGTCCGTTGATATCCGAGAGCCGTCGGATCGGTGCAGACAGTTTGCCCCGCGCCGTAGCTGGGGAAAGCTGTCTGAACGTCACCGATATCCGGATTCGTATTCAGGGACTGGAACTGGCGGAAAGTGTGATTGCCGACGTAGCGTACTTCGGCGACCCCGGCTCTGCCTACCTGATACTGGACCCCGAGCGTGTAGCTCTCCGCCATTGGATTACGGAAGTTGGTGGGGACATTCTGGTATGGATTCACACGGGGATCAATTCCCGTTGGAATGAACTGGGCATCGTGCGCCTGGACGGTCGCAAAGGTGAGGCCGCCGCCCGGTACGCATTGCACGGTCACACCATCACAGGCAAACGACCCCGCGTTCGTGACTGGAGTGCCACTGGCGATGTTGATGAAAATGTTGTAGAAGGCGGGGTCAACATTAATGGCAAAGCCGCCATGCACAACCATCTGCTTGGCAAGGTTAGGATTCCATGCGAAGCCAAGGCGCGGCTCAATGTTTTTGTAGTAGGAGCTGATTTTGGGGAAGGTCGTCACGGACAGAGGCAAGCTGGTATTCCAGAACGGGTCTGGCCCTGTCTGCTGCTTCACGCTTTCGTTGTGCAGAAGATTGATGCTCTGAGAAAAGAACTCGTAGCGCAGGCCAAGATTCAGGGTGAGGCTGGGTGTGATCTTCCAGTCGTCCTGAAAATAGAGAGCAAAGTCCGGTTCCGTAAAATGAGTCGTTAAGTTTCCCGCCGTAAGCCCTGTCTGCGTGATCCCCTCAAGGAGTCCTGTCAGTCCGTTATTGAGAGGACTGCTGGTGCCAGGCACATTCCGGAGTGGAATGCCCGCGGCTCCCGGTGCGAAGTTAAATGAGCCGATGGCATTCGGCAGATAGACATTCGGCGAATTCTGATAGTCAAACTCTCCGCCAAACAGGATCGCGTGTCGGCCGTGGTTCCAGCTCGCATTGTCCTGGATCTGCGTTACCTTGACGACGCGGCCCTGAGGAAAATTGTTGGCGTAACCGAACGTCTCGAGGCCCGAGCCCAACAATACCTCCGAGGGGCATGAGGCAAAACTCGATATGGTGCAGTTGGGCACGCCGCCGCCATCAAATTCAATCTTGGCCTGCTGGAAGGAGTAGCGCAGCTGGTTCACTACGCTGGGCGTGAATGTATGGGTCCAGTCCGCGCCAATGGAATGCGTTGTGCCGACAACATTCACAAAACCGCCGCTGGCGAAATTGCCCGCGCCCGGCACCGTCGGGTTGTTCTGATACAGATACCTGACGTAGAAGCGGTCGTTTCGGCCCAGTTGGTAGTCGACGCGCCCCAGATCCTCCTGGTCGAGCGTGAAGTTCGGCAGGCTGCGCTGATATTGTGAAACCTCAATATTCGCGGTGGTGGCGCCATCCGTTACGGGGAGCAAAGACGTGGCGCCGAAGGGTGTTGGATTGCCTGTGGGATAAGCGTAGGGTCCATTCAGAACGAGCGCCGCCACGCCGGGGTTATTTGGAAAGGCAGCCTGCAACTGCATTAATCCGGTAGGATCGGGAAAGACGTTCCCTTGAGAGGTAAAGCGAAGTCCCCCCTGATAGCTTTTACCCCAGAATGTGCTGCCGAAGAAAAAGAGTTTGTCTTTCAGGATCGGACCGCCGAGAGTTCCACCGAAATTGTTTTGCACAAAGCGCGGAACGACGGGAATGGAGCAGCCATCCGACGGGCTCTCGCCGGGTGAACAAAAGCCAAATTGAGGATCTTTCTGACCTTGCGTGAGAGACGACAGCCATGAGCCGGTATAGAACTCAAACCCGGATCCATGGAACTGATTTGCGCCGCTCTTGGTTACGTAGTTGACCACCGCACCCATGTTGCGGCCATATTGAGCGCTGAAATTGTTCGAGATTACCGAAATTTCCTGGATCGCATCCTGATTGGAGAAGAAGACCTGCGGTCCCGTGACCGAATTATCGTTATTCGATTGTCCGTCGATCTCAAAATTATTTGAGCGGCCACGCTGACCATTCGCAGAGAAACCGGCTCCATTGGTGTTGGAGAAGTTGTCCATGTGGGTTGCCACGACTCCTGGCACGAGCAGTGCCGTATCATCAAAGGCGCCGTTTACAGGCAGGTTTTCGAGCTGTTTCGTGTCGAAAACCGTCTCGCCCTGTGCCGTCTCTGTGTTCAACAACTCTGCGGCGCCGGCCGCGACCTGAACAGTTTGGGCGGTAGCTCCTGCTGATAGCGGCCGTTTGCCGATGGATGTGGTGTTGCCTGTTACGACCAGGACGCTGTCGATCGTAGCCTTGCCAAAGCCGCTTGCGTCGATGGTGATCGTGTATGTCCCCACGGGTACATTCGAAATCAGGAACGTTCCCTCAGCATTTGTCTTGCCCTGCAGAGTGGTCTTCGTACTGTCACTCACAGCCGTGATTGTGGCGTTCGGGATAACAGCGTCTGTCTGGTCAACGACCGTGCCGCCGATAGATCCGGTGATAATGCCTTGCCCGAATGCCAGGGTGGCGCCAGTCAAAAACAGGACAACTACCATCGCTAACGCAAACTCAAATCCATTCATCCACTGGGTTAATGCTTTGCGGTGGCCCATGGTGTGACTCTCCTCTCAGCAAGACGACATCGAAGGTTCTACTTCTTAGGCAGGGCACTGCAATGCAAATGCCAAGTGATATCTTCAGCGTTTACTGATATTTACGGGGCCGCCTTAAAGTGGCGATTATGTTTTCTGGAAGGGCATTTGGAGCGTTTCGTCACTGAGAAATGCCAGCTCAACCACAAATACTGGTCATTCGTCAAGGAAAGCTGAAGGCTCAACCCTAGGCGTAAGGTGTTCAAAGCTATTTCCAAAAAACGTAGGATTTGTGACGAACGGCGCGGTTTCGCCTGCTAATGGGAATATAACAAGGTTATTCTGCACGGCAGGGCGAAACCATTGGCCTCTCGGAAAGCGCCTGATAGGGGCGCAGCGCAGGGACGGCTAGCGTTCACCGAAGCCCTCCATACCGATCCAGGCTGTCGCAATGTCTTTCAAATTCTTCTTGTAGGTCCGCGTAACCGTGTATTCCTTGCCGCCTTTAACGCGGAGTCCGTATTCTCCGGTGGGCCACGGCTGAATCTCCTCCACGAATGAGGCGTTTACTAGCACCGAGCGATGAATGCGTATGAATCCGTAAGGCTTCAGTTTCTCCGCCATGACCGAGATCGACTCTCGCAGAAGATAGGAACCGCCCGCCCTCTGTAGAAGCACATAGTTGCCCTCAGCCTGGACTGCGATGACGTCGCCCGGTTCAATGAACAGGATTCGTCCCTTAGCCCTGATTGCAATTCTCACCGTTGGTCGCTGAGAAAGCTTCTGCAGCTGCGGCATTGCTTCGACCAATTTCGCCGCCCTCTCGCCTACCGAACGCCGAAAAGCCACATCCAGCGCTTCATCAATCCGTTCGGCCGAGAAGGGCTTCAGCACATAATCGACCGCGTGCTTCTCGAAAGCAGTGAGCGCGTATTCTTCGTGCGCCGTTACAAATACGACGGATGGCACTGGCCGGTCATGTCTGTTTATCCGGTCCAGGAGTTCAATGCCAGAGATCTCCGGCATGTTGATATCGAGGAGAAGTACGTCATAGGTTTCCTTCGACAGCTTGTCGAGTGCTTCCACAGCATCGTCGGCCGAATCGAATCGTTCGACGTCGCGCCTTTTGGCCAGGATATTCGCCAGAGCGGTTTGCGCAAGCGGCTCGTCATCGATAATCAATATGCGCATGATTTCCAGCCTCGTCCTCGATTCTTCTCGACACGGGAGAATCCTTCGCGGGTTGCGGAGACGAGCCAAGCGCGGGCAGAACAAGCGTTGCCGTGGCTGTCCCCTCCTCGCTCGTGACGAAGCAAAAAGTGGCTTCATCGGAATAAAGATACCTCAGGCGAGCTTCGGTATTTTGCAGGCCCAATCCTGTTCCTTTTGGCCTTTCACCAGTAATGCTGTTGCGAATTTGGAGTTCGAGTCCGCGCTCGCCCAGCTGCGACACGATTTCAATCCAGCCCTTCTCTCGCGAACACGCGATTCCGTGCCGGATTGCATTTTCCACCAGGGGCTGAAGAATTAACTGCGGCACCAGCGTCCGCCGTGCGTTCGGATCGATGGACCAGATCACTCTAAGCCTCGCCCCGAAGCGCATGGTTTCAAGATCGAGATATTCGCCAATGAACCTCAGTTCCTCCTGAAGAGGAATCAGATCGGAGCCGCTGTGCTGCAAAGCCTTGCGCAATAGACTGGAGAGTTTGACTATCATTGTCTTCGCGCTTTTCCCGTCGGTATCGATCAAGGTTGAAATTCCATGCAGAGTATTAAAGAGAAAGTGAGGGTGTAGCTGCATCTTGAGCGCCTGCAGTTCGCTCGCCGCCAGCGCTTGCTGGTATTCAGACCGCTCCAACTCCTGTTTGCGGACTCGCTCGAAGTAGTCAAAGGCATGAGCGGCCAGCACGGTGGCGAAGTAAATTGTGATCATGTCCGCAAATCCATGATGAATGAGCGCCCATGGGCTACTGTTGCCGCGGCTGACAAATCGCTGCAAATCAGGACTCCATGACGGGAAAATGATCCAGCGAACGCAGGCGTAAACAACCATGAATGGAACCGCTCCAATACAGTAGCCGAGCAAATAGCGCACCCGCCGCCGTGCGCTAGAGGCAAAGTGGCGAACAAGATAGAAAATGGGAGGCGTAAGAAACGCATAGGTCAACCCGCGTGCCTCCGCCAGGAGCAGCATTTCAGAAAGGGTTGAACGAAGATTCGCCGACTGATCGAAAATAAGATAATTCCAGCCGGTCAGCAGAGAAAGAGCCGACCAGATGCCAATCGATAACAGGTAAGCCTGGGCGATCTGCCTGAGTTTGCGCCGTTCCATTTCCCTGGATTCTATGCCTCTGGTGTTGGGCCTGCAGCTTCGGGTACGAGACAACGAGGAAGGGGCTTGAGCGTACCCCGAATCGCATGCTAATTGGCACGGGCTGTCGCGCAGCCCGGATGCTGCCGGGCTCGCGCCTACGGTAAACTTAACAGGTAACTCGCCGTACGACGAGTGGCCCCGTAGCTCAGATGGATAGAGCAACGGTTTCCTAAACCGCAGGTCGGCTGTTCGAATCAGCCCGGGGTCACCACCTAAACCCTGCTCATACTATCGAAGGCCGTCGGCCATTTTTTTTGACATCGCCACACCCTTGGCCATATAAGAAACTAGTCCGCACTTGTTTTCTGTGGTCCTCGCTGCGAGCTGCCAGGATGAAAAACCGTGGTAGTTCGTAGTAAACATTGTCGATAATGCAGAGGGATGCTCGGGAAGGCGGTGAAAATCCGCCACTGCCCCGCAACTGTAAGCGCGCCTGCACGTCGTTCCTTTTGGGGGACACCTGCAGAAGGTCTGGATGGCAGCAACCACTGGAGCCGCCGCTCCGGGAAGGTAATCCAGATCAGCGCAAGTCAGGAGACCGGTCCCTTGTGCTTCAAACCGCGTTCCGAGGGGAACGGAGGAACGAATGTTTCTTTCTTTGTGGCGCAATTGCTGCGCCCTGCTTTTCGCCAGCCTGCTGCTTTCCACCCCAATGCTGCAAGCCGTGACCGTCCATGGCACCGTCACCGACTCGCTCGGGTTGCCCATCCCCAATGCCACCGTCGCTCTTATCCAGAACGGCAAGGTCATTGTGAGTCAGCACACCGCCTACGACGGAACCTACCAGATCACATCGTCGGCAGCCGGACAGTTTTATATCCTCGCCGGAGGCACATCCTTCCGGCAGCTCGCAACCAGCAGCTTCTATGGCGGTCAGTTCGATGCCGTCGAGCAGAGCGTCGTGCTTGAGCCGGAGTGGGTGCACCAGTCCATCGTCGTCACCGCGACCGGCACGCCCGAGCCGCAAGCCCAGTTGAGCGCGTCGGTCTCCGTCATTACCAAACCCGACTTCCAGAATCGTGCTGTCATGGTCGATCCGCTGCGTCAGGTTCCCGGATTCGACGTGGTACAGACCGGCCAGCGCGGCGGCCTCACCTCAGTCTTTGTTCGTGGAGGCAACTCCGACTCGAACAAGGTTCTCTTCGACAACATTTCCATGGAAGACATCGGCGGACGCTTCGATCTTTCCACCGTCTCCAGCACCGGTGTGTCGCACGTGGAAGCTTATCGCGGGCCCAACAGCGTGCTCTGGGGGTCAGACGCCGCGGCCGGTACGCTCGCCTTTTTCACGCCGCATGGAACCACGCCTTTTCCCTCGCTGCTCTACGAGGGCGATGCCGGCTCCTTTGGTACCTACCGAAATGAAGTTCAGCTCGGCGGAACATGGCGCAAATTCGATTACTACGGAGCCTTCGGCGACCTCCAAACGAGTAACTCCGTCCCGATGGACGAGTACCACAACATCACATCGGCCGCGAATCTCGGCTATTCCTTCGGCAGCGCAACGTCCATTCGCGTGACCGCGCGCAATGCCGACATCGCCACTGGCCTGCCCGGCACATATACCTTCTACGGCATGTCCAACGATGGCAAGCAGTCCGACCAGGACATCTTCCTCTCCGCAGCCGTTGACCACACTTTCAGCGACTCTTGGCACGCGCTCGTTCGCTACGGCCTGGCGCGTAAAAGGGAAGAGTCCGAACAGTGGTACCCTGCCGGCGATCTCATCGACGGCAACTACTACGGCAATTTTGTAACCATCAAAGGTGCAAATAGCTATGACGCTGCCGGCCGGGCCCTCATGAACTACGGCGGCGTCTATCCCTACACCATCGACCTGGTATCGAACCGCGACAACCTCTATGCGCAGACCGACTACAGCATCACGCCTCACCTCACCGTCATCGGAGGCTTCCGCTTCGAAGACGAGCGTGGAGCCGAAAACGAGTGGGCCTACGATTTCAGCGAAAACATCGAGCGCGCCAACTACGATTACATGCTGCAGGTGAATGGCGACTTCAAGCAGCGCGTCTTTTACTCGCTCGGCGGAGGTATCCAGAAAAACCAGCTCTACGGAACACAAGGCACGCCGCGCATTGGTGTCTCCTACTATGCGGTCCGCCCCGGCAAAGGCAAGTTTCACGGAACGAAGATCAACTTCAACTTCTCCAAGGGCGTGAAAGAGCCCACCATCGACGACCAGTTCGGCTCGCTCTACGCATTTCTCCTGGCCAACGGAGGCCAGGCCGCCGTCAACCAATATGGCATCCGGCCCATAGGAGCCGAGCTCTCCCGCTCCTACGACGGGGGCGCTGAGCAGAGCTTCTTCAGTGAAAAGGTACTGTTGCGCGCGACCTACTTCCACAACGAATTCGGCAACCAGATCGAATATGTCGGAGCGAACCTCATCCCCACGCTGCTTCCCAACCTCACGCCCGAGCAACAGCAGCAGCTTGAGCAATTCCTGCAGCAGGAGGGAGCCTACTCACTCACCATCAACTCCGGAGCCTTTCGCGCGCAGGGGATCGAAAGCGAAATCGAATATGGCATCGGCCGCAACATCTTTCTTCGTGGTGGCTACACCTATCTTGATGCCGTCGTTCAGCGGTCGTTTACTTCCGATGCCGTAGGGCCGAGCTACAATCCTCTTTATCCGACCATTCCCATCGGCAACGACTCGCCGCTCGTGGGCGCGCGTCCCTTCCGCAGGCCTCCGCACATCGGTTTTGCCGGAGTCACCTATAGCGCCAAGCATTTGACTGTTGTGGCGACCGGCGCGTTTTCCAGCCGCAGCGACGATTCCACCTTTCTCGGTGGAGAGGATGTGAACGGCGGCAATACGCTGCTTCTTCCCAATCGCAATCTCGATCACGCCTACGCCAAGCTCGATCTTGGAGTCACACTCCCCATCACTTCCTGGCTAAGCTACTACGTACAACTCGACAATTATCTCAGCCAGCAGCACGTCACCCCCATCGGCTACACCTCGCTGCCCGCAAACATCCGCACAGGCCTGCGTTTCACCTTGGGCCGCACAGTTAAATAGCGGTATTGGCTCTAGTCCATGATCGATAGATAGACAGGGCGATTTCCTCAGGAAATCGCCTCTTTCTTTAGAACGAAGATCGAAAAGTCCGCGCCATAGAAATATTGATCGCCACAAAAATCTGGGATTTCCCCCTTTCATTGTGCTTTAATCACTCCAATCCTGAGGCCCGTATCGCCTTGGTGGAAGCATTCCAACACCTAAGATTCATCGCTGTGTGGTCCTGAATTTCCTATCTCTAGAAGACTTGAGGCCGCTCAATGAAGATCTACCCAGGTACGTGTTCCGTCCCTTCCATTCTGGTTTTGCTCTGTGCGATTAGCCTCTTCGGAAGCCTCGCCAGAGCGCAACAAACTCTAGGAGCGATCAATGGCACAGTCACCGATACGTCGGACGCCGGTGTAGCCGACGCGACTGTGTCCGCTACCGCAGACGCGACGGGTTTAACGCGCGCGACGAAGACACAGAAAAGCGGCTATTTTGAAATCCTGAATCTGCCCGTCGGCCGTTACACGATCACCATCACGCATGAAGGCTTTGATACAACCAGGCTGCCGGCGATCGCCGTGCAGGAGGCGCGCGCGGCAACCGTCAATGCCACGCTTAAGGTGGGCAAGGTCTCAGAATCTGTCACCGTGAATGCCAATCCTTTGCTCAACGCCACCGACACGACCAACGGCTATACGCTGGATTCGCAGCAGATTGCCATGACGCCTCTGGCCACCGGAAGCTTCACGCAGCTTGCCGTGCTCGCGCCAGGCGTGAATACCGAGCTTCTCAGCGGTCTCGACACCAACGCCGGACTGGGCAACCAGCCCATCTGGGCCAACGGCCAGCGCGACACCTCCAATACCTTTCAGGTGAACGGCGTCGACGTCTCCAATATTTTCAACGGCAAAAGTTCCAGCGGCACCACCTCGCAGCGCTACAACTTCAACATCGGCGCCGGCAGCACATCAAGCTCGTCTTCCGCGGGCGCAGCCACTATCGGCGGTGCAAATCCGACCGGCACCTCCGTCTTCGGTTCAAACGGCAACAATCTGCCTTCTCCACCGCCCGAGTTCATCGCCGAACTTCGCGTCAACACTTCAATGTATGACGCGCTGCAGGGAGCAACCAGCGGCGCTCAGATTGACGTGAACACCGCAACCGGCAGCAACAACTGGCACGGTCAGACCTACGGCACCTTTGCCAACAACTCCATGAATGCCTCGCCCTTCTTCTTTAACCAGGCATACCAACTGTCACAGCAGGGAGTCGGCGCATTCCCGCGATCCCTCGTAGTGCCTCCCCTGCACCGCTGGACAACCGGAGCCACGCTGGGCGGCCCCATTAAGAAGAATAAGGCGTTTGTCTTTATCGCATACCAGCACCTTTACGATTCCGACCAGTCTACGGGCCTCTCGCAGTTCAACGTGCCGCCGGGCCTTACCGACGACCGTTCCGTTACCGGCCTGACGGCCGCCGCATCTGCGTGGCTTGGAGCGCCGTTCACCGGTACCGTCAGCTCCGTGGCACAAACCCTGATGAGTGCCAAGCTGCCCAATGGGCAATACCTGATTCCGTCGCCTCAGGTGGCCGGACCGTTCCAATATGGCGTTCCCAACGTCACCCTGCAGGGAACCTCCTTGATGACCGGGAACCAGGCGACCGCTGCGGTCGACTTCAACGTGAGTAACACCGACCATCTGACGGTGAAGTACTACTACCAGAACATTCCGGTGAACAAGCCGTTCAACACTTCCAGTACCGCGGGTTTTCCGCAGTCACAAAACAATGGCTCGCAGGTTGCGTCGCTTGATAATACGATCACCTTTGGTCCGCACATCAACTGGGAGCAGACCCTTGGCTTTTCGCGAATGGGCTCCTATACCTATTACACGCAACAGATGAGCTGTAGCAGCGATCCGACCTGCGGCATCAATGCCGCCTACCCTGGAGCGCCAGCCGGCCAGACATTCAATTTCCTGCCCGGCCTGCTGCTAGAACAATTTGCCGCGGACACAACCGCATCGCCCTCGCTCAAAGTAGGTCCCTACAGCGCGTTTACAAACATGGGCTATTACCAGAACCGCGTCAATCCCCGGACCAACCTGATTCTGGTGCTGGGCAACCATACGCTTTCGCTGGGCGGCGGCTACAGCTACACGCAGCTGAACATAACTAACAATCGTACCGGCATCGCACTGGTGACGGCTACGAACTTTGAGGACTTTCTCGAAGGGCAGACCAAGAGCGCGAATGTGCTGGATACGATCGGAGACGGAAGGAACCTGGCTGATCGTTATTACCGCACAAATGAGATTTCTACCTATGGCCAGGACAAATGGCAGCTGTTATCGAACCTTACCATCACCGCCGGTCTCCGATATGACTACCACGGCGGCATGACGGAAAAATACGGGAACATATTCAACTTCGATCCCAAAGCCTATAACGTCACCGGCACCAGCACCAGCGGTTTCAATGTAAGCAACGCCGGTTTCGTGGTCGCGGGCAACAACAAGTACTTTCCAACACCGGGAGTGAGTGATTCGACGCTCACTGGCCGCCAGTGGGGCCTCTCTCCACGCGTCGGTTTTGCCTGGTCACCGAAGCAGAACCACGGAACGGTTGTCTTCCGTGGAGGTTTCGGCCTCTATTTTGACCGCGGCGAGTACTTTGACTATCTTTCGCAGCCTGCGGGCAGCGGTATCGGAGGCCCATTTGGCGCGACGGAATCGTCTCCTCTTGCAGCTTATGTCACCGCAGGCAGGGGCTCGCTTGGCACCCCGCTGGCGAAGGTGAACCCTTACACTCCGCCCAGCGCAAACCCCGCCGTCCTTACTCAGGCTTTGCAGTCGACCTTGAATGTCATGACAGGCGAGACGACCTTCTTTGACGGAAGCACTGGACCAACCTGCGGCGCCATCGCGAATCAGGAGGTCGGCGATTGCCCGTCACCTCTGAACTTCGGTGCCTACAACAAGAACAACGTCCTGCCCTACACCATGAATTTCGCTTTCAACATGCAATGGCAACCGGCGAACGATCTTGCTGTCACCATCGGTTACGTTGGCAACCGTGGTCGCCATGCTGTTATTCCCATACCTCTCAACGAGCCGGTAATTGCAACGACCATGAATCCCATCCATGGCGAGCAGTACAGCTACGGTTTTGGGGTCTTGAATCAGAATGCCTGCGGCGGCCCCTATTGCGAAGACTTCGCTCCCATCGCCAACGAGCCCTGGAGCACCTACGACGGCGGCAACGTCGACTTCCGCGCCCCCTACGTCGGCTTTAGTCCCAACGCAGCGTCATTTGAGACAGTCGGCACGTCCGCCTACGATGCCCTTGAGACGCATCTGGAGAAGCGCCTATCGCACAACTATCAGGTCGGCGTCAGCTACACCTTCAGCCACACCTATGACGAGCAGAGCGACATCGGACTGTTCTTCACCGGCGACAATCCCAGCGACTTGCGCACCTCCTATGCCCCGTCTGACTTTGACCGCACCCACGTATTCAGCGCCAGTTTTCTGGTCAACGTCCCGAACACCGCCAACCCGCACTCGTTCCTTGGCTATCTCGCCAACGACTGGCACCTGAGTGGAATCGCTATCCTGCAGAGCGGCCAGCCATATTCGCTCTATGAGTTTTACGGCGCAGTCGGCAGCGTCTATTTCGGCAATTTCCCCACATTGATGAACCCCGTGCTGGGAATCAAGGACCCGAAGCGCCCCTACAGCGCCTTAACCGGGAACTCGGGAAAATACCGCGGTCTGGGTGGCAGCTTCATCCCGACCATCGATCCCAGCCAGCTTGACATCCACTATCTCGCGCCCGGCGAGAAAGGCATTCCCATTTCGACCGGCACTGATCCCCAGGACATCTACGAGACCGACTTCGCTCCTGGCCAGCGCAACCTCTTCCGCCAGGCTCCTCAGAAGAGTTTGAATATCTCCATGCGAAAGAATCTCATGGTGAAGGAAAGGTTCAATCTCGAATACCAGTTCAACATTTTTAATGTCACGAACACCACCAGCCTGGATATACCGCAGGATCAGACCCAGATCCGGCAGTCCTATGCGTGCTCGGCCACGGCGGCGAGCTCCTACAACTGCGAGCACGGATACGTGTATGGAGAGGTCGTCACCGCCAACAATCCGGTCGATCAGCAGTCGGCTTTGGTCGATCTCGACCAGTTGCCATATCACAACGGCTCCGGTAAATCGACAACGATTCCGACCACTCTTCCGGTTGGAACGCTGTCGTGCACCAAGGCCACCATCTCTAACGGCTGCCCCAATAATGGCGCGAACTTCGGTTCTGTTGTCGGCACCATCGGCGGTCCGCGCGCGATCACCATGGGTCTTAGCGTCCAGTTCTAGCTGGATTGCTGATAAAGCGACCGTCAGGGGATTCCGTCCGGAACCCCCTGGTCTTTTTGCGTCCGCCGCTATTCGATTCCCAGTTTTCGCTGCATCGCTTCCAGCGTCACGCCCTTGGTTTCCGGATAGAACGCAATCACGACGAAGAATTGCAAGGCCATCATCGCTGAGAAGAAGATGAACGGCGCTCCTGCGGACACAGCTGCGATCGATGGAAAGGCCTTGGTGATAATCGCATTCATGATCCAGTGAGAAGAACTGCCAAGGCTCTGGCCCTTGGACCGAACCCGTGTGGGGAAGACCTCGCTGATGTACACCCAGATCACCGCGCCCTGCGAGATGGCGAAGAAGAAGATGAAGCCAACTAGCAGCCAAACCAGGTCGCTCTGGTGGCTGTTCGACAGGAAGATCGCAGCCACGCCTGCAAGGCACACCGCCGTACCCACTGACCCGATAAGCAGCAGCGTTCTGCGACCCAGCTTGTCAATGACCGACATTGCGAGCAGCGTCGCCACCAGGTTCATCGCCCCGATGATCACCGCCTGCTTGTCCGCGGATAGGCCGCTGAATCCACCGGAGGAGAAGATGTCATTCACGTAGTAAAGAATCGCGTTGATGCCCGACAGCTGATTGAACAGGCCGATACTGACGGCCAGAAAAATAGGGCGCAGGTATTTGCGCTGGAAGAGCGGCTCATGTTTTGCCGACCTCTCCAGATGAATCGAGTCGATGATCTCCTTCAACTCTGCCTCGGAGTCCGGCGAACCCATCATGCGAAGAACTTCCCGCGCTTCATCGATGCGGCTCTGCGTCACCAGCCACCGCGAGCTGCGCGGAATGGCATAGAGCAAAAGGAGAAACAAAATGGCCGGCGCCGCAGCCACTCCCAGCTGCCAGCGCCACTGGAGATCGCCCAGGTTCAGGCTCGCAACCACGTAGTTCGACGCATACGCCAGCAGAATGCCAATGACGATATTGATCTGAAAGAGGCCGACCAGGCGTCCTCGCCACTTGGCCGGCGCAAGCTCGGCGATATACACGGGTCCCAGCACCGAAGACCCCCCGATGCCGAGTCCGCCGATGAATCGAAAGACGAGCAGCGAAGACCAGTTCCACGACAGTGCAGTCCCCACGGCCGAGACGACATACAGCACCGCCATGATGCGCAGCGCTTCGCGTCCTCCGAGTATCTGCCCCAGCTCGCCCGCCGACATCGCGCCGATAATCGTGCCCAGCAGAGCAATCGAAACAGTGGTCCCGAGCCCGCCGGGGGTCAGATGAAAGACCTGCGTAAGTTGGTGCGTCGTGCCTGAAATGACGGCGGTGTCGAAGCCGAATAGCAGCCCGCCCAGCGCGCCCACAAGGGAGCCTTTTGCCAGATAGTAGTTCAGCCGCATGTAGGTGTTACCCCTCGACGGGGACCAGACTTCGCTCGTCCGCCGTGAAGGGAAGAATACACGCTCCGAGCAATCCCGCGTCTTTGCCCAGCTCGGCCGGCAACACGTGGGTTGCTCCCCGGGGATTGTTGTTCGCCACCGGGCTGCCCGGCGCGGTCAGCCGGTACACATAGCTGCGATGGTTCAGCTCTTCGAAAATCGCAGGCTTCAGCAGCTCCCAGGCCTGTACCAGGCCGCCGCCCACCACATACAGCGGCAGGTTCAACGTATTCACGAGCGCCGCCAGGCCGATCCCCAGCGCCCGTCCCGCGTCCGTATAGATTTGTTTCGCATCAGCATTGCCGGCGAAAGCGGCTTCCGCCAGCGTGCGCGCCGACCACTTCTGCCCGGCGAGTAGAGGAGCCGCACCGGCGGCAATCCGCTGGTTCGCCGTGCGCACCACCGCAGTCGCTGAGGCGTACATCTCCAGACAGCCATCGTTTCCGCAGGGGCATTTTGCTCCATCGGGATAGATCGTCGCGTGTCCTGCCTCGCCTCCCATGCCTGCTGCGCCGTCCCAGATTTTTCCATTCAGAATGATACCGTTACCAACGCCCGTGCCCAGGGTGAGCATGCAAAGCGAGTCGATGCCCATCGTCAGACCGCACCCCAGTACGCATTCCGCCAGTGCTGCCAGGTTTGCGTCCGACTCCAGAATGACGCTCTGGTTCAACCGCGTTTCCAGTTCTTTGAGCAATTCGAATCCATCCCACCCTGTCAGGTTTGGAGGATTGTGCAAACGCCCTGCGGGTAATTCCAGCGGCCCAGGAGTTCCCACACCGATGCCGGTCAGCCTATATCGCGGAGAAAAGCGATTCTCCAGATCGAAGACGGCGCCGCACAGATCTTCGATAACAGCGATTCGACCTGCTGCCAGACGCGTCGGCAAAAGAATCGTTTCCAGCAATCCCGCGGTACGCGTATAGGCTGCGATGCGCAGGTTCGTTCCACCCAGGTCTACTCCAATGCTGTAGCTTTGCGACTGATCGATTGCCATAAAAAGCGATTCACCGAGCGATGCAGATCGAATCGAGAACAAGGAGCGAATCTCTCTTGCGGGGTAAGGATCGCCGCTACACTGTTATCGTTATCCTAAGAAATATACAGCAAAGAAACGCCAGGGAAAACGATTTCACCAACTCGCTTGGCCGGCGAGTTCGGTCGACACGGCGAAGATTTTCGTCTCGCCCTCGCCCAGCGCGCAGACTTTGTCCGCCACGCCTGCTCGTTCCGCTGCTTCCATCAGTCGCGGCAGGGGCTCGTCCATCGGCTCCTGTGACAGGCGAAATGTCCCGTAATGCATCGGAACCATCTGCCGCGCGCCGAGATCGTGAAACGCCCGCAGAGCGTCTTCCGGGCTGGTATGCACGCGGCGAAAACCGTCCGGCTGGTATGCGCCGATAGGCAGCAGCGCGATCTCCGGAGCCAGCCGCGCGCCAATCTCCCTGAAGCCCGCGAAATAGCCTGAATCGCCCGAGTGATACACCGTCTGAGTGCCGTACCGCAGCACGTAGCCGCCGAAGCCGCGATGCGTGTCGCGAAGCATCCGCGCGCCCCAGTGCTGCGCCGGAGTCATCGTGATCTCAACTCCGCCAATGCTCACCGATTCCCACCACCTCATCGGCAGTACGCTCGCAAAGCCCAGTTTGTTCACAAGATCTTCCACTCCGCCCGGAACGATCGCCACCGGCGCCTTCCCGCGCAGTCGGCGCGTATGACGAATGATCTTGCGAAGGGAAGGGAGGTTCAGGTGATCCATGTGCGCATGCGTCAGCAGCACGGCGTCGATCGCGGGAAGATCCTCAATCCGCACGCCCGGCTTGCGCAGCCGATGAATCAATACCAGCCAGTTTGCGAAGACCGGATCGATCAGAAAATTCAGTCCGCCAACCTGCAGCAGAAACGAAGCATGGCCGATGAACGTGATCGCCAGCTCGCCCGGAGCTACCAGCATCGGTTTTTGCTGAGTGCCTTGTTGGGCTTGGAAGGCCGAGCGCCGGATGAGATCAAGAACAAATCTCAAGCCCGGGCCGGAAGGTTGTCGTGGGCTTGGAGGCAAAGGATTCTGTGGCAAAACATCTCCCACATCTATGATGCAGGCGGTGCCGCGAAGATTCCCGGAATCGGTGGACTGGAGAGAAGGGCAAAGCAAAGCGCGCCTCGCCCTCCCACCATTCGGTTTCATCTAAACCTGCGAAGCCTCCACCGGCGGAGGCGCGGTCGGCGCTGACTGGAAGCCGATCTTTGCGTGCGAGCCATCGCAGAACGGCTTGTTTGCCGACGCTCCACAGCGGCACAGCGAAACCGCCGGCTTGCCCGTCAAATCCCACTGGCCACCGTTAGCATCCAGCAGCTTGATCGAACCCTCAACGCGGTACGGACCATTCGGCCGCACCGTGATCTTGACTTCACTTCCCAGCGCCTCGTTCTCAGCCACAAAACTCTCCTCGAAGAAAGAAATTCCTTTGCCGAGTCTAACAGCCGTATCCAAAGCCACCCGCTATCATGGTCCCATTCGCATGCTCACCTTCGACGAAGCCCAGGTCCGTCAACACCTCACCTATGAAACCCTGATCCCTGCACTTGAGCAGGCGCTTATCCGCTTCTCTACTGGCGAGATCACGCAGCCTGTCCGCACCATGCTGCCCGTCCCCGAGTACCACGGCGACTTCGGACTCATGCCCGCAATAGACGGTGACCTCATGGGCGTGAAGCTCGTCACCTTCTACCACGACAACACCACACTGCCTACCCACCAGGCCGTTATCCAGCTCTTCAGCGCTTCCACCGGAAAGCCACTGGCGAACCTCGACGGCCGCCTTATAACCGAGATGCGCACCGCGGCTGTCACCGCCATCGCCGCGCGCCTCTTTACCTCGCAGAAGCCGCTGACCCTCGCCATCCTCGGCTCAGGAGTGCAGGCACGCGCGCACCTCCACGCGCTTCGTCTGGTGCGCGAGATCAAGGAAATCCGCGTCTGGAGCCGCACTCCCGAGCACGCCGACGCCTTTGTCCGCGAAACCGGAGCTATCTCGCTGCCTCTCGAAGAAGCCATTCGCCGAGCCGACATCGTCATCGGCGTAGCCAACGTCTCCGAACCATTGATACTCGGTAGGTATCTCTCGCCAACAGCTTTCGTCGCCGCCATCGCAGCTGTAGGAGCGAGCAAGCGCGAGCTCGACAACGAAGCGATGCAGGCCAGCATCATCGTTGAATCGCGCGAGTCGGCACTCCGCGAGTCCGGCGATATCATCGACACCGGCACGCCCATCTACGCCGAATTGGGAGAAATACTCGCCGGAAAGATTCCGCCTCCTCCACAAGACCGTCGCATCGTCTACAAAGGCCTGGGCATCGCCGCCGAAGACCTCGCCGCCGCCCGCCTCGTCTACGAAGCCGCGTCGGGGTGACGCGGCCGCCAGATAAAGTGCAGCGGAATCCCCAGCAAAATCACCGCCGTCCCCAGCAGGGAGTTCTTCAGGTTCTCGGCATACGAGTAATACAGCAGCACGGCCGCCGCCACCACGAACAGTGCCGGCACCACCGGATAGCCCCACACGCGATACGTCACCGCCTTCGGCTGCCGCCTGCGATACACGAAGATCGTCGTTGCCGTAATCATGTAGAAGAGCCACTCGGCAAAGATCGCCAGCTCGAACAATTGCTGAAAGCGCCCCACCGCCAGCAGCAGCGCTGTCGTGAGCAGTGCCTGGACTACAAGTGAAGTGGACGGGCTCTGGAACTTCGGATGAATATCCGCCATGCGCCGGAAGAACAGCCCATCCTGAGCCGCCGCAAACGGCACCCTTGCCCCCGACATAATTGTGCCATTAAGAGTTACAAATATGCTCAATGCCATCACGCCGGAAACGAGCGCCGCACCCCACGGCCCTGTCACCACTCCCAGCGCAGTCACCGCGGGCCTTGGAGACGCCGCAATCGTCGCTGCCGGCAGAATGTACTGGATCGCCGCATTCGTCGCCATATACAGCACGCCGACGATCCCCAGCCCGGCGATGAGCGCAATCGGCAAGCTGCGTTCGGGATGCTGCACCTCGCCGGACACCATCGTCAGGTCGTTCCATCCGTCGTAGGCCCAGAGCGCAGCGATCAGCGCGATCATGAATCCGCCGAACCCCCCATGCGCGCCCGCAAATACCGTCCCGAAATTTCCCCAGTGGCCCAGGCTCGACGCAAAGCAGAACCCGGCGATCACCAGGATCAGCACGCCCTTGAGCCACGTGAAGACAAGCTGAAAATCTCCCGCCTTCTTGATGCCGAGATAGTTCAGCCCGGTCATCAGCCATGTCATGGCGATCGCAAAAATCTGCGCCCAGGTGACCACCAGCCCGAGATGAAAGGCCGTTCCCTCCAGCCACTTGAACGCGGCAAAGATCGCCAGCGTGCGCGCCAGCCCCGTCGTCACGCTCGCAATCGACGCGGGCTTTGCGACCGCGAACCACGTCCACATGTATAGAAACGCCGTCAGATCGCCGTATGCCCGTCGCAGATAAACATATTCGCCGCCGGTGTAAGGCAGCATCGTGCTCAACTCTGCGTAGGTCATCGCGCCGAATAGCGAGAGCAGCCCGCCCACGATCCACGCCAGGTACACCAGTCCCGACGAGCCCGTGGCCCGCATCATTTCCTGGGGAACAAGAAAGATTCCGCTGCCGATCAGCGTTCCGACGACGATCGCCGTCGCGTGCGAGGTATGCAGTACTCGCGGCAGCTCATGTTTTTGTTGCTGCGGTTCGGCGGAGACAGTTTGCAATGCGGCACGGCTCCCGTGAGAAAGCCCTCAGGCGAAACGGCTAGTGATATTGCTTGAGGTCATTCCAGTCTGCCGCATATGTCCTCTTTCTGCCATAGCAAAGATAGATGTTCCCGTGCTCCCAAGGCATTGCCAGCGGATTGTTGCGCACGCCGATGATCTTGCACGACGCGTAATAGGGCGTGACCTCGTCGAGCGATGCTCCACTGATGATGATCATCTCCTGCCCGGTGTAGCCGCGCGGACCCCAGATCCAGTAGTTCTGGTGGCCGCTGATCGCCTGCGGCAATCCATACTTCGGGCCGAAGAGGTTGATCGCGCTCGCCTGCCCATAATTGCCCGCAAAGATGCCCGTAACCGCCTGCTCGTCGGGAGGCAGCGAGTGATAGATCTGATTTACCTGTGAGACAAGGTCGCTCCATCCAAAGCGGTCGGCGTAGAACTGGGGCAGGATGGTCGCGTCGTGATTCTCCGTGTCCTGCGGCGTGAAGCCGATCTTCTTTTCGTAAGCGACAAATTCCTTCGGCGGCAACACCGGAATCGAATAGGGAAGAAAGAGGCAGCCGCTGACCGCAAGGATCAACGCGTACGCTCCAAACAGCGCATTCTTCCATACGCTATCTCGTGCCCATGAAAACCGCGCCACTCCGCCGGCCGCAAAAAACACCGGGTATGCCGGCGCCAGGTAATAGTCCTTCGCGTGCATCGCCATCATCAGCGGGACAAAGAGCAGGTACATCACGCCCAGGAAGCGAAATGGCCGTGCCGCTCTGCTCACAAGCAGCCACACCACACCGCTCAGCCATAGCAACACCGTGAAGGGGTTCAGCATTACCACTTGTGCAACCAGGAACTTCAGCGGCCCCAGCTTCACATCCTTGTCGCTGTGCTGCACATCGCGCAGCCACTCGAGAGTAGGGAAGTGGTAGTGAATCTGCCACAGCAGGTTCGGCAATGCCAACACGACCATCAGCAACACGGCCACGCCAAACCACTTGCTTTTGAGAATCCGTCTCTGCGGCGTAAGCAGTAGCGCGGCCAGCACGCAGACCAGGAAGAAAACTTCCGAGACCTTATTCTCCAGCCCCAGCCCGGCGCTCACCCCGAGCACAATCCACCAGTTGCGCACAGTCTCTGGCCGCTCTGCCTGCACGATCATGATGAGCGCCAGCGCGCAGGTCATCCAGAAGACGGGATCGAAGCAGTTCATCGACAGAAAGCTGTCGACGCCCAGATATTCGCCCGCCACCAGCACGCCCACCATCGCCAGCGAGGCCGCGCGCCGTCCGCCACCCAGCCCCCACACCATCACGCCCGTCAGAAACACCTTCGCCCCGCCGGCCAACGCGGGAAACAGTCGCAGCGACCACATATGGTCATGCCCGAACAGCGTTTCCGTTACCCGCGCCGCCAGCGCCACCATCGGAGGCTGATCCACATACCCGAACGCCAGCCGCTGCCCGCAGATCAAGTAATACATCTCATCGCGAAAGATGCCGTAGCCCTGGTGCTGCGCAATGATATTGGTGACGATGTGAAGCGCGACCTTGATCACCGCAAAGATCAGGCTGATCCAGACGATCGAGCGCAAAAGGGAAGTAGATCCTAGAGCAGAAGAAGAGCGATCTTCGGAAACAGCTGTTGTATTCATGCAGTCAACTCAGGTGGATGTAGCGCAACTCTAGCAGCTATACGCACGTGTCAGCCGGAAGTTCCGTTGTACCGCAAGTCGTGCGCGACAGCGCCTACGCCTCATTGTTCAACACATGCAGCGGGTTCGCGGCTTCTTCCGAGTGGAAATGCCCGTAAATCAGCTCCGCCGTTTTCCGGGGAACCACGGCAATCAATGCCTCCAGCCCCGCCTGCTGTACGCTGCGCTGGCTGCCGAAATGCTCGATCAGCCGCGTCCGTGTTCGAGCGCCCACACCAGGAATCGTCAGCAGTTCCGAATCCCGGTCGCGCATCTCCCGCCGTTTGCGATGGTAGGCAATCGCGAACCTGTGCGATTCGTCTCGTACGCGCTGGATCAAATGCAGCACCGGAGACCGTCGCTCCAGCACCACCGGCTCATTCTCCTGTCCGTAGAGATAGATAATTTCCTCGCGCTTCGCAATCGAAGCCAGCGGCTGTGTCGTCAGCCCCAGCTCTTCCAGAGCCTCCGCCGCCGCATGCAACTGCCCCAGCCCGCCGTCCACAAGAATCAAACTCGGCATCGGCCTGTTCTCTTCGACTAGCCGCCGGTAGCGGCGTCCAATCACCTCACGCATCGAAGCGAAGTCGTCCACGCCATCCACCGTCTTGATCTGGAACTTCCGGTAATCCGACTTCTTCATCGCGCCGTCTTCCCATACCACCATCGACGCCACCGTCTCCGCGCCCTGTATGTGCGAAATATCGAAGCACTCAATCCGTCGCGGAAGCTCCGGCAGCATCAGCACATCCTGTAAGGCCTCGCGAATTGCCTTCTGCGACGGCTGCATCACCCGGAAGCGCTGGTCATAGCTCTGCTTCGCATTCTGCCCCGCCAGATCTACGAGCGACCGTTTTTCTCCGCGCACCGGAACCGCAATCTCCACCCGATGCCCGCTTCGCTCCGCTAGCAACGCCGCCAGCACTGCACGGTCGGCAAAGTCAACCGGCAGATACATCGCCCGCGGCACATATTGCTGGTCGATATAGAGCTGCTTCAGCAGCGCGGCGAAAAACGCTCCAGCCTCGAACGGCCGTCGCTCGGGCTCAGGCCGCACGATATCATCGTCGCCCTCGCCCGCCTCTTCCAGCACCAGCGAATCAACATCCTCCCAGAACAGCTCCCGCCGGTCGACAATCTTTCCGCCGCGCATGTGGAAGAGGTTTACCGCCAGCATGCCGTTCTCATAGTGATAGCCGAATACATCCGCATCGTCGCTGTCCGCCGACGCGATCCGCTGCTTCTCGTGTAACTGGCTGATCGTCACCAGCAGGTCGCGATACTTCGCCGCCAGCTCGAATTGCTCCGCGACAGCAGCCGCTTCCATCCGGCCCTCGATCGACTTCGCCAGGTCCGCGCCGCGTCCCTCGAGAAACATCTGCGCATCCCGCACCGCCTCGCGGTAAGCCTCAGGAGTAGTCAGCCCCTCCACGCACGGACCAAGGCAGCGCTTGATGTAATACTGCAGGCAAGGCCGCGCGTGATACCGCGACAAATCGATCTTGCAGCTCGGCAGTAGAAAGCTCCGGTGGATCAGCTCCGCAATTCGATACGCCAGGTTGCCCGGAAAGTACGGCCCGTAATACGCCCCGCCATCCTTGCGCAGCCGGCGCGTCACAAAAACCTTGGGATAGCGGTCTCCCAGCGTCAGCTTCACATACGGATAGGTCTTGTCGTCGCGCAGCAGGATGTTAAAGCGCGGCTTCCTCTGTTTGATCAGATTATTCTCGAGCGCCAGCGCCTCGTGCTCGTTGTCGACGAGGATGTAGTCCACATCGACGGCCTCGCGCATCAGCGATCCCGTCTTGGCGTTCGCCTGCGAAGCCTCCAGCAGATACGAGCGCACCCGCGACCGCAGATTCTTCGCCTTGCCGACGTAGATCACCTCATCGTCGGCGTTCTTGTAGAGATACACGCCCGGCCGCGTTGGTAAACTTCGAATCTTCTCGTAAAAATCCATCGGGCCTGTCTCTAGTCTAGTCGTTTGGCAACCTGGGCAGTGTCCGCGGCTCGAATTCCAGACAACCGCGTAAAAGATACTCGGTCCCGCCAGGAACACCCTCAGGCGCCAGATGAGAAACCCTGCATAATAGCTTCAATTAAAGTCGCTTACGAGGTCCTGCACGGTTTGGCATGGCGCTTGCAGTCGGATTGTCTGTAGGAAACAGCGGCCCTGTGTCTTGAGTGGGTTTATGTACTCCCCATTCCTTGCGTAGTGTCCACGAACAAACCTGGGTGGTCGCCCAGCGTGAAGTTTGAAACGGAGTTCAAAACTATGATTCGTATCACGCCTGAGTCCGGCACACTTTATGCAATCTCCGCCTTAGGAGCTCTCTCGCTGCTCCTGGCGAATGGCTGCAGCACTAAGAACTACGTCCGCAGCCAGACCACACCCATCATCCAGCACACCAACGAGCTCGATGACGCCACCGCTACCAACAATCGCAACATTCATGATGTCGATCAGCGCGCCCAGGCTGGCATCCAGCAGGCTCAGACCTCCGCCAATACCGCCAACCAGCAGGCGCAAACAGCTAGCCAATCGGCCAATCAGGCGCAACAGTCTGCACAAGAAGCCGTCAACCGCGCCGACACGCTGGGCAGCGTCGTTGCCAATCTCGACAGCTACAAGCAGGTTGGAGATGTTTCCGTCAATTTCGCCTTTGATAAGGCTGATCTGACCAAAGCTGAACGCGCCAAGCTCGATCTCTTCGCCAACCAGCTCAACGGAACCAAGAGCTACATCCTCGAGGTCACTGGCGGAACCGACTCCGTAGGTTCAGCCGCGTATAACTACGATCTCAGCCAGCGCCGAGCTGAGACCGTCGTCCAATATCTGGCCGCGCAGCACAATGTGCCTCCGCACAAGTTCTACCTCATCGGCATCGGCAAGGATCAGGAAGTCGCACCCAACTCGACTGCACAGGGCCGCGCCAAAAATCGGAGAGTCGAAGTTCAGCTGCTCTCCAACATGACCGGCCAGCCCGCCACCTCTCCCCAGACCAGCCAGCTCTCTGTTCCGGCGAGCAACCAGTAACAGCATCAGGGGTTGTTAGAGATAAGAAGAGCATCAGAAACACTGAACGAGGGCGGACACTCCACATCCGCCCTCATTTTTATGCGCCGGACCTGACTTTACATCGCCATCTGCGCCACATGTGCCGCCCGCACGTCGTGAGCGGTGAACAAGCTTAGAAACGGAGCGCCTTCGCACGCCGCCTCGACCGCGGGACGACCCTTCGCCTCTTCGCGCTCTACAAGACAAGCCGCGGCAATCACCTTCATGCCAGCTTCCTTCGCTGCTTCAATCGCGGTGATCGTCGAAGCTCCGGTCGTGCAGACGTCGTCCACAATCAATACCGGCGCGCCCTTCTCCAGAAATCCTTCGATCCGCCGTCCCGTTCCGTGCGTCTTCTCCGCCTTGCGCACCAGAAAGCCATGAATCAGCGTTCCTCCATGGTGCTCCAGCGCATGCCACGCGCTGCCTGAGGCTACATTGGACACGATCGGATCGGCGCCCATCGTCAATCCGCCCACTGCCGCCGGCTTCAGCTTGTGCTCGCGCAACAGTTCCAGAATCGCCAGCCCCGTCAGCCGTCCACCCTCGGCATGCAGAGTCGTCGTGCGGCAATCGATGTAGTAGTCGCTCTTCGCGCCGGAAGAAAGCGTGAAGTCGCCCAGCTTAAAACTGACGCGCGAAAGCAGATGCAGCAGGGAAGTGCGATAGCTCGTAGTCATCACCCAAATTGTAGACTCTGAGCCGCTGGCCGCTCGGCCTCCTCAACAGGTTATGCTGTGGTGAGCCGAAGCTCATTTTGCTCTTCGATGCTGGAAGTGCCGCTTTCGCCCGGCGCGAAGTCGAGGACCACGCGTGAAGCCACTTCGCCATGCTCGAGGCGGTCGAAGATTTGGTTGATCGAAGATAGAGGCTGCAACTCGATATCAGCCTTGACCTTGCCCCCGGTTGCAAAGGCGAGAGCTTCTGCCATGTCCTGCCGCGTGCCGACGAACGAACCGCGGATGGTGATGCAGTTCGCCACCACATCGAAGAGCGGAACCGGGAATTCGCCCGGCGGCAGCCCGACAAGGACGCAAGTCCCACGCTTCCGGGTCATGCCCACGCCCTGCCTGAATGCATTGAGCGAGGGCGCCGTAATGAGAACGCCATGAGCTCCGCCGCCCGTCTCTTTTTTCAGCGCAGCAGCCGGGTCGCCGGACTTGGCATTGAAAATGAGATCGGCGCCAACTAGCTTCGCGTGAGCCAGCTTGCCCTCGTCGATGTCGATTGCGCAAACGAGCAGTCCCATGGCCTTGGCATATTGAATTGCCAGATGACCGAGTCCGCCAACGCCGGAGATGGCGATCCACTCGCCAGGCTTCGCCGCAGTCTCTTTGATCCCCTTGTACGTCGTGATGCCGGCGCAGATCAGCGGAGCGGCTTCCACGGCGGTGAGAGCGGCAGGTATATGGGCGACATAGTTTGGGTCCGCGAGCAGGTATTCGGCAAAGCCCCCGTTCCTGGTGTAGCCGCCAAATTGCGCCTCCGGACAAACCGTCTCACAGGCCTTCAGGCAGTATTCGCAGTGACCGCAAGCCGAGTAAAGCCAGGGTACACCGACCCGGTCGCCCTCCTTGATGCTGCTCACACCCGATCCGACGGCTGTGACCAGCCCAATGGCTTCATGGCCGGGAATAAAGGGAAGCGTAGGCTTCAGCGGCCAGTCCCCATGCGCGGCATGCAAATCGGTGTGACACACGCCACAAGCCTCGGTCTTAACCAGAACCTGGCAAGCGCCTGGAGACGGGATGTCCCATTCGCGGAGCACCAGAGGTTTTCCAAATTGCTCGACGACTGCGGCCTGCATCTTGATTGCCATAAGTACCCCACTCTGCGATCGGTCGATAGCAGCTCAGTTGCTAATTCTCTCTCTGGGGAGATACGGAAGATGTTCACTTTTGCACGGAAATGGCTGATTGTTCACTCGTCGCTTTGAGCAGGCAAGTCGGCGTAAAGTAGTTAGCGCTGGAAATCGAGGATCTCTCTCTTAATCCCCCGCTAACAATTGAGCCATCGTAGAAAGTGGTGTCTGGAATTGGGCTCAGGAGCCCTGCGTTTTGCCGGACTTTTCAGTTTCCGCCATGAGTTGTTCGGAAAGCTTGTGGGCGTTCCTGGAGTGCTCGTGCGCCTGTTTGGTGAGTTCGTGAGCGGTCAGATGATCCCCTTTGTCGTGTGCGGCGGCTGCAGCCTCGTGTGCGTGCGCCGCAAGGTTGTGAAGTTCCGCGGCTCTATCGTGCGAGTTCTGTGACATGCTGTGTTCTCCTCACTTAATCGGATGCATTGGAGGCTGATTAGCCCCAGGGTCTTTACGCCCCTAGCTTCTCCAAATGCCGGAAGCCCCCAGTCTGCACCAGCATCGCCGCAAACAATGTGAAGTTATACGCCGCGTGCACCACCGCTCCTGCCGCTACCGAGTCCGACACCAGCCGCACGATGCATAGCACCACGCTCACCATGCCGATCAGCAGCAGCGGTCCCCACGCATGCGATAGCTGCGCCGAATGCATCAGGGCGAACCCAATGCTGGTCAGAAAAATCGACACCGGAATCCCCACCCACCGGACCCCGTTCTCGGAAATGCTGCCTTTCCGTGCCAGCCAGTGGAAGCAGTTCACCAGCCCCGGCAGCAGAAACCCCCTGAAGGACAGCTCCTCGATCAGCGGTGCTACAGTCACACCGAAGATAAGCATCATCCACGCGCCCAGCGGAGACTTCATCATGCCCTGGACAATCGGCGGTTCCTTCGGCATGGGAAGAAAACCACCGAACAGATTGATCCCGATGCCCGCCGCCAAACCCAGCAGCGCAAGCGCAATGAATCTGCGCTTTGCCGTGTCGCCCTTCCAGTGCACGCCTTCGGAAAATGGCCTGTGCCACAACAGCGAAAACACTGGAATCGCCACCAGCGCAATAAGCCCGTACGAAAGCGCCTGAATCGGGATGCTCAATCGCGCATCCTCCGCCGAAAGGTGCATGAGCGAATCGATGCTGCGATGCCCAAACAGTGGGGAATGCGCGACGATTAAAACGCCCGCCACCTGGCCCACTCCCAGCAGCACAACCGCCATCACAAAAAACAGGAGCACATGTCCCAGGTTTGGAATCAGTCGAGGAACAAGTTGCGGATATGTCGGTTCATAGGCGCAATAGAGTTCCGGCGGCGTCCAATTCTCCGCCGCAACAATATCACCCGCGGGCTCGTTCCACGGCTGCGCGGAAATCTTGTGTGCCTCGTCCGCATCTGGCTGCGCGAAAGCAGCTTCCCGTGCAAGCTCTCGGTCTGTCTCAAGCCCTTCAAGCGGATCCATTTCTTCTGGTGGCGGTTCCGGTCTCATTGCACCCAGTCTTTCTTCACACCCTTGCGCCGCCCCGCGTTCCGCTTCGGATCGCTTCCATTCCCGGTTAGGGCGGATGTCTCAACCGGCGCAACACTCGCCCGGCCCTGTGCCGACTCATAAAACCGGAGCAAAAACTCTCCCGTATGCGAACCCTTTACGCTGGCAATCTGCTCAGGAGTTCCCTCAGCCACAATCTGCCCGCCATCCTCGCCGCCTTCCGGCCCGAGGTCGATAATCCAATCCGCGTTCCGAACCACATCCAGATTGTGCTCGATGATAATCACTGTATTCCCCAGGTCCGTCAACCGGTGCAACACTTCCAGCAGCTTGCGCACATCGTCAAAGTGCAGCCCCGTCGTCGGCTCGTCCAGCAGATACAGCGTCCGTCCCGTCTGCCGCTTGCTCAACTCGCGCGCCAGCTTCATCCGCTGCGCCTCGCCGCCTGAGAGCGTCGTCGCCGCCTGTCCCAGATGAATATAGCCCAGACCCACATCCACCAGCGTGTCCAGCCGCTGCCGTACCAGCGGAATATCTGCCAGCACCGGCAGCGCGTCCTCGATCGCCAGGTCCAGCACGTCCGCAATCGAATACCCGTTGAACTTCACCGCCAGGGTTTCCTGATTGTAACGGCGACCGTTACATACTTCGCACTGCACATAAACGTCTGGTAGAAAATTCATCTCGATGCGCCGCTGTCCGTCGCCCTGGCAGGCCTCGCAGCGTCCGCCGGCTACATTGAACGAGAAGCGACCTGCCTTGTATCCGCGCTCGCGCGACTCCGGCAGCATCGCGAACAGATCGCGGATCGCCGTGAACACACCCGTATATGTTGCCGGATTCGACCGCGGCGTCCTCCCGATCGGCGACTGGTCGATCCGTATCGCCTTGTCGATATTCTCAAAGCCGCGAATCTGCTTGTACTCGCCCGGCTCCTCGCGAGATCCGTACAACTCCTTCGCCAGCGCGCGATACAGAATGTCGTTCACCAGCGTGCTCTTGCCCGAGCCCGACACGCCCGTCACTACCGTCATTACGCCCAGCGGAAATTTTGCCGTCACATCGCGCAGGTTATGACTCTTTGCGCCTTCGACCGTGATCCACTTTCCGGTCAGCGCCCGCGGAGCTATCCGGTGCAGAATCGCCTGCTCGCCTGACAAATATCGCCCCGTCAGCGACCCCGGCGCTTGCATGATTTCCTGCGGCGTCCCCTCCGCAACGACATGCCCGCCCAGCTTGCCCGCACCCGGCCCCAGGTCCAGCACATAGTCGGCATGCCGAATCGTCTCCTCGTCATGCTCCACTACCAGCACCGTGTTGCCCAGGTTGCGCAGCGACTCGAGCGCCGTCAGCAGCCGCTGATTGTCCCGCTGGTGCAGCCCGATCGACGGCTCATCCAACACATACAGTACGCCGCGCAGCCGCGACCCGATTTGCGTCGCCAGCCTTATCCGCTGTCCCTCGCCGCCCGACAGCGTCGCCGCATTGCGATCGAGCGACAGATACCCGAGTCCCACAGCCGTCAGAAATTCTAGCCGCTCCACAATCTCCCGTCGCAGCCGCTCCGCAATCAGCGCCTCGCGCGCCGAGAAGGGAATCGCTCGCCCCGCCGTCAGCGCGCGCCCCAGCGGCAGAGCCGTAAAGTCCGCAATCGACAGCCCGCCCACCTTCACCGCCAGCGATTCCGGCCTCAGCCTGCGCCCCTTGCACACCGGACACACCGACGCCGACATATAGTTCATCATCCAGTCGCGATACGTGTCCGACCGCGATTGCTCCAGCGCATCGCGCAGAAACGCCAGAATCCCGTGAAACCCCGTCCTCGGCGCCTCCGCCTTGGGCGGCCCGTAAAGCAATAGCTCCTGCTGTTTCTGCGGTAGCTTCTCAAAGGGCTTATCGAGGTCGATTTTGTACCGCTCCGCCGCCAGCTTGATCAGTTTCAGCAGATACTGCGACGCCGAACCCGGCCCCAGCGCCCCATCCAGCAGCGGCTTCGACCAGTCGTTAATAATCTTCGCCGGATCGAAGTCGTAAATACTCCCCAGCCCATGGCACTCTGGACAAGCTCCATACGCGCTGTTGAACGAGAAACTCCGCGGCTCCAGCTTCGGCACATCAAGCCCGCAGTCCGGACACGACATCGACGACGAATAAAGCTGCTCGTCGTGTTGAGAGGCCACCAGCACCAGCCCATTCGCCATCTGCAGCGCCTTCTGCACCGACGACTCCAGCGCCTTCTCGATCCCCGGCTTTAGCACCGCGCGATACACCACCGCCTCGATCGTGTGGTTCTTGCGCTTCTCCAGTTCAATCGGCTCGGCAAGGTCCCGCAACTCGCCATCTACGCGCGCGCGAAAGCCCTGCTGGTCCAGCTTGTCTAACAGATCTTTGAACTCGCCCTTGCGTCCGCGCACCACCGGCGCATAAATCGTTACCCGCTCGCCCTGCCCCAGCGCCAAAATGCGCTCCATAATCTGCTCGGCAGACTGCCGCGAAATCTGCCGTCCGCAATTCGGACAATGCGGCACCCCCACCGACGCATACAGCAGCCGCAGATAATCGTAGATCTCCGTGATCGTGCCCACCGTCGATCGCGGACTCCGGCTCGTCGTCTTCTGTTCGATTGAGATCGCCGGACTTAGCCCCTCGATCGAATCCACATCCGGTCGCTCGATTTGATCTAAGAATTGGCGCGCGTATGCCGATAAGGTTTCTACATAGCGCCGCTGTCCCTCGGCATAAATCGTGTCAAAGGCCAGCGATGACTTGCCCGAACCCGAAAGGCCGGTGACCACCGTCAGCGTGTTGCGCGGAATCTGCACGTTGATATCGCGCAGATTGTGCTGCCGCGCACCCCGCACCGAGATGTGTGTGATAGACATGTGAATTTTCTTAGGAAGAATGCGCGACCGGTGGTATTCCGCTTGCGATCGTGTGATGGACCCAGTAATTACGTTGGTACCATTCCCCTCACTGGTATCTTATTCGTCAATAGAAACGAGGGTCAATGTACAGCTTATTTCTGTAACAATGGCATCGTACATTTTAAGCGCGTCCCTCAAGAACGCTTGCAAAGAGAAAACGCAGCAGAACAGAAGCACAATAGAATTCGACGGCAGGGCCAGAAACGAAATCAGGATGCAGGACGCAATCAATCTACTGATGTTAGCTTGTGCCAGCCTCGCAGCGCTGGCCTTCGGAGTTCTCCTGGCCTACGGCATCTGTCGCGTGGCCTTCGCTGCGATGCGTCTCCATGTCCGCTCCGTCGCTCTCGCTTCCCAGCCACAGTCCGAGTCCGACTCCCAGATCGAAGCCCAGATCGAAGCACAAACCGCAAGCCTCTAAACGAGACAGCCGTCCTCTAGGTTAGTCGGCGATTTCTCTCCATCGCATATTTCTGAGGCCTACTCTTCCAGCCACGTCGTCTTAAACTCCGGATTCAGATGGATATCGATCTGTCGTAGGACTCCATCGCCGCTGTTGACGAATTTGTGCGGCTCACCCGCATGCACAACGAGAACATCCCCGGCGCGTGCCGCCCGCTCCTGACCGTTCACTGTCCACGTCGACTGGCCTTCAATGACATAAACCACTTCATCGTAGTCGTGCATGTGCAGCCGCGTTCCTCGACCGGGTTCTCCGTTTACCAGGAAAAACGAGACTGCGACGCCGCCGTGGTTCGCTCCCACAAAGTCGTACGACATTCCGACGAACGGCAACTCCGATTGATGAACCGAGTGCATGTGCTATTCGATTCTGAACCCCAGCTACATGATTCAGATACACGATTCAGCGGCCCTTCCCTCCCGCTCGCCTTACTTCTCATCTTCCGCCAGCAAATCACCCAGCCGGTCAAACCGCTTTTCCCAAAGCGAGCGTCGTGCGCCAATCCACTGCTCCGCCACCGACAGTCCCTTTGTCTCCATCTTGCATGTGCGCACCCTGCCAACTTTCGTCGTGTGCACCAGCCCGCTCTTTTCGAGTACTTGTACGTGTTGAACCACCGCCGCCAGGGTGACATTGAGTGGTTTGGCGAGACTCGATACCGAAACCGGGCCCTCGCTCACCCGTTCAAGAATCGTCCGCCGCGTGGCATCGCCCAGCGCATGAAAAACCCGATCTATGCTCGCTGCCTGGGCTGGCGAGCGCCCAGGCGTTCGCGGACCGCGGCTGCCGATCATGCCAGCTCCTTTGCAAGACTTTCGAGAAGCAGCTGCCATCCTTCTTTGCGCATCTCGGGAGTATCCGCTCCCTCGAAGAACGCCGCTTGCTCCGTAAAAATGAGGGTCGTGCCCGCGCCCGCCGATAGCAGCTCAAATGTTGCGAGAGACGCCGAGAATCGCCTCTCGCCCATCGCCATCGTGTAGGCCAGCACAATCCGTGAGTCCGGCACGATGTCCTGATAGGTTGTCTCATTCGTACACACCACCCCGCTGTACGGACCGCCCTTGATGCGAAAACTCGAGCGCTCCCGGCCACCCGCTCGAAAGTCCATCTCGAATTCGAGCGTCTCCGAGCCATCTTCCTCCCGGAACCAGCGTCGTTTCTTCACCGGATCGGCAAACGCCGCAAACACCCGCTGCGGCGTCGCGGGATAACTGCGTTCAATCTCAAACGTGCTGTGCGTTACGGATCGTTCCGTCATGATTATCTCCTTGATCTGAAACCCTTCAACTCGCGCATTTGCCGCCAACCGATACTTTGCACCTTGACATCCTGAGCGGAGCCTCTCGCAGTTCATCGCGAGAGGCGCAGTCCAAGGGTCTGTTTTGTTCGTAAATCACGACGCTGGCTCATACACCAGATAGACACACCCGTTGCCAAAGGTCCGGCTCTTTGTCGGCTTCAAAGAGAACTTCTCCTTGATTCCCTCGAACATCGACCTCCCTTTACCCAAGGCAACGGGATTTACCACGACATGATACTCGTCGATCAGACCCTCATCCGCCAGCTGCGCAACCAGCGTGCCGCTGCCCAGAATCGTCATGCCGTCGCCGGGCTCTTCCTTCATCTTCCGCACCTCGGCTGCCATGTCGCCCCTCGCCAGCTGCGTGTTGCTCCATGAGACGTCGTTGAGCGTCTTCGAAAACACGACCTTCGGCAGCTTGTTCATCCGATCCGCGACTGCGGCATCGTGTTGCGCCGCCATTGGCGTCGGCCAGTATTGAATCATCAGCTCATAGGTTTTCCTGCCGAAAATCAGCGGACCATCCCCGCTCGCATTTTCCTCGACAAACGCATTCCATTCCGCGTCGTCCTTGCGTGTCTTGGCCCAGCTCATGCTGCCGTTTGCGTCCACGAAGTAACCATCCAGCGTGACGTGATTGAAAACGATTAATTTCCGCATCTCTCATTCTCCTTTTCCGTTTCTCCCTGTGCTCGAAAACGTCTGCTTATCAAGCAACAGTAAAGTAGTTACTTGACTAATATCCTCCGAGGGCTGCTTATTGTCAAGTGAATACTTAAGTATTTGTTCTCTGCCGCTGGGCCAGGCTGCCCCGGCGCCGTTCCCCGCATCTAAACGCCAGATCTTGAGCAAGTTGAATCTGCACCGTCATAGAATGAACAAAGCCATGGAGCCGGGAGCCCGAATACAGGAGGAAGTTTTGTGACCCCGCGATGCGCGCCGGCAGCTGGTGACGTTATTCCGGAGCCGTCGGCCACCGGGCTCAACAGAATCTTCGGAACCGGCGAAATGGCCGACCTGACCCGCGCCTATGACTGGAGCCACACTCCGGTTGGCCCCATCGACGAGTGGCCGGAAGCGCTGCTCATCACCGTCAACACCTTGCTATGCTCGCGGCACCCCATGTTTCTGTGGTGGGGTAAAGAACTCGTCCAGTTCTACAACGACGCCTACCGCCCCAGCATTCGCGAGGACAAGCATCCGAGCGCCCTAGGACAACGGGGCAGAGAGTGCTGGCCGGAGGTATGGCCGATCATCGGACCGCAGATCGAGGCCGTGATGACGCGCGGCGAAGCGAGTTGGCACGAGAATCAGCTCGTACCAATCTATCGCAACGGCAAGCTGGAAGACGTGTACTGGACTTACGGCTATAGCCCGGTACGCGGCTCCACGGGAGAGATATCCGGCACTCTTGTCGTCTGCACTGAAACCACCGAAATCATTCTGGCCAGGCACCAATCGCAGCTGGAGAGGGAACGGCTGGCCGACCTCTTCCAGCAGGCGCCGGCCTTCTTCGCCGTACTGCGCGGACCTGAGCATGTCTTCGAGATGGTCAATCCGCCCTACCAGGAACTGATTGGCCAGCGGCATCTGCTTGGCAAATCAGTGGGCGAAGCCGTGCCGGAAGCGGTGGAGCAGGGCTTCATCGCGCTGCTTGATGAGGTATATCGAACAGGGCAGCCCTATGTCGGACGCGGCACCCCCCTTCAATTGGCGCGCAGCGCTTCTCAGCCGCTTGAGGTGCGTTATCTCGACTTTGTCTACCAGCCGCGGCGCGAGCAGGACGGAACAGTCTGCGGAATCATCGTGCTCGGCGTAGACGTCACCGAAAGCAAGCGCGCTGAGCAGGTCCTCCTGCAATCCGAGAAATTAAACGCCGTAGGCCGTCTCGCCAGCTCCATAGCGCACGAAATCAATAACCCTCTGGAGGCAGTCACGAATCTCCTCTATCTGGCGCAGCGAGCGGCTGTGAGTCCGACAGCTCAGCACTATCTTGAGGCGGCTGAAGTCGAACTCCAGCGCGTTTCGGCCATCGCGAACCAGACGCTCCGCTTCTACAGGCAATCTACGAATTCCAAGCCGGCCACTGCCCAGGAACTGATCGGCGGCACGCTGCCGCTCTATCAGGGTAGACTCACGAACTCACGAGTCACGATCGAAAGACGTGATCGGACGAGCCGCCCCTTCACGTGCTTTGACGGAGAGATACGGCAGGTCCTGAGCAATCTCGTCGGCAACGCCATCGACGCCATGAATCCAACCGGCGGCCGTCTCCTCATCCGCAGCCGCGAAGCCACCGATTGGGCCACGGGACGAAAAGGCATCGTTCTGACCGTTGCCGATACCGGGCCAGGAATGTCCCCCTCCACGCTTAACAGGATATTTGAGCCATTCTTCACCACCAAAGACACCAGCGGCACCGGCCTGGGACTATGGATCAGCCGCGAAATCGTCGATCGCCACCGCGGAATCCTGAAGGTTAGGTCTTCGCAGTCCGCTCCTCGGTGCGGCACAGTGTTTGCACTCTTTCTGCCTTTTGATCAGGAGGCCCAGGAAAACAGCGTGCAGTCGATTTCCGAAGAGATCGCGACAGCCCGGGAATGATAGCCCCCACATGATCAGCTCCGTGCCTTCGCACCCATCTGCAGCGTGTCAAATTTGACACTACCCCTGCATCTTTTCCTTGCACTCCCATCCTCAAATCCTTGAGAATGGACCCCTTGGCAGAAATTGCGTTCCCGGAGGCCTGCAAACGATGCGCCCATACTGGTCCGGACAACTTCAGATTTCGCTCGTCTCTTTCGGCGTCAGCCTCTTCACCGCCACCGACTCGAAGAGCGATATCCGCTTCCATCAGATCAGCCGCAGAACCGGCGAGCGGGTTCGCCACCAGAAAGTTTCCGCTGACGAAGGTCCGGTCGAAAACTCCGACATCGTCAAGGGCTACGAATACGCCAAGGGTCAGTACGTCACCATCGAGCCGGAAGAGATTGAGCATCTCCGCCTGCCCACGCGCAAAGCCATCGAAGTCTCCCAGTTCGTCGACGCCAAAGAACTCTCCCCCGAGTTCTTCGAGAAGCCTTACTTTGTCGCACCTTCCGACGACGTGCAGGCGGAAGCCTTCGCCGTAGTGCGCAAGGCTCTGCAGGAAACCGGCAAAGTCGCCCTAGGCAAAATCTCTTTCAGCGGACGCGAGCACATCATTGCCGTCGCTCCCTATTCCGACGACGATCTGCCCGGCTTAATGGCTTACACCCTGCGCTACGCCGATGAGCTGCGTAAGCCCGGCGAATTTTTCGGAAATATCAAGAAGGCCGCAGTCGACGAGGAGCAGCTCTCGCTCGCCGAGATGCTCATTAAGCGCAAAGCCGCAAAGTTCGATCCCGAGAAGTTCAAGGATCAGTACGAAGTTGCTCTCCGCGAGCTTGTCGAAGCCAAGGTCAAGCACGCGCCCATCCCGCAGGAAGAGCCTGCGCCCAAGTCCGCGAAAGTCATCAATCTCATGGACGCTCTTCGCAAGAGCATCGCCGACGGCCAGAAGCCTGCCGTGAAAAAACCCTCTCGATCCGCGCCGCCTGAGGAGGGAATCGCCCTCGTCAAGCCGCCCAAACCAACGAAACGCCGCAAATCTGCTTAACACATATACATGGCACCCCGTCGCAAAGCGGGCCCGAAGGATCAAGCCGGGACCACTCCGGTCAACGCTGCAGACGCCGTAGACCAGCAGCTAGCGCGCTACCGCTCTATGCGCGACTTCGGCGTGACCGCCGAGCCTTCCGGCAAATCCCGCTCCAAATCCGCCGCCGCAATCCCCGCCGGCCAGCAGCCCTTCGTCATCCAGAAGCACGCCGCCACCCGCCTGCACTATGACTTCCGCCTCGGCTGGAACGGCGTCCTCAAAAGCTGGGCTGTCACCAAGGGCCCCAGCTTTTACGTGGGGGACAAGCGCCTCGCCGTCGAGGTAGAAGACCACCCCATGGAGTACGGCGGCTTCGAGGGCATCATCCCCAAGGGCCAGTATGGAGGCGGCACCGTCATGGTCTGGGACCAGGGCTCATGGGAGCCTCAGCCCGGCCACACCGACGTCGACGCCGGCCTGCGCGACGGCTCGCTGAAGTTCATCCTCCACGGCACCAAGCTTCATGGCAAATGGGCGCTCATCCGCATGAAGCCCCGCCCTGGTGACAAGAAGAACAACTGGCTCCTCATCAAGGAGCACGATGAGTACGAGCGCGCCGAATCCGACTCCGCCATCACCGACGAAGCCCCCAACTCCGCCGTTACCGGACGCAGCATCGAGGAAATTGCCCGCGCCGAGACCCACGTCTGGAACTCGAAGGACACAGCCACCGGTAAAGCCTGGTTTCGAAACGAACAGTCGGGTAGTGACAAGGGCGCACCCAGCCCAGCGAAGGCCGCCCGCAAGCGCTCTCCTCCGCGCAAAATCGCCTTCGGCTCTGCACTCGACCGCACCCCCAAAGAACATCTCCCCGCCTTCATCCTTCCTCAACTCGCCACGCAGGCATCGGAAGCCCCCCGCGGCACTGGCTGGGTTCACGAGCTCAAACTCGACGGTTACCGCATTCAGGCTCGAAAAGACAGTGATCGAGTTCAGCTCCTCACCCGCACCGGCCTCGACTGGACGCACCGTATGAAGTCTCTCGCCGCCGAACTCGCCGAGCTGCCCGCCGAGTCCGCCATTATCGACGGCGAAGTCGTCGTCCTCTCGCCCAGCGGCAGCACCAGCTTCGCCAACCTGCAGGCCGCATTTCAAGAGGGCGCAAAGCATCCACTCACCTACTTCGCTTTTGACCTCCTCCACCTCAACGGACACAACTTGCGCGACCTAGCCCTCACCGACCGCAAGGCGCTGCTCTCACGCCTCCTCGAAAACCCCGACGACGCCATCCGTTACAGTGATCACGTCGACGCGCCCGGCGATCTCGTCTTCAAGGAGGCCTGCAAACTGCACGCCGAGGGCATCATCTCCAAGCGGGCCGACGGCAAATACATCTCCAGCCGCACCACCGACTGGCGCAAGCTCAAGTGCATCCACGAGCAGGAGCTGGTCATCGGCGGCTTCACCCTGCCCTCGAACAACATCTATGGCGTGGGCGCGCTGCTCCTCGGCTACTACCAGAAGGGCAAGCTCATTTACGCGGGACGCACCGGCACCGGCTTCACCCGTAAAATTCATGCCGACCTGCGCTCGCGCCTCGACAAGCTCCGTCGCGACTCTGCACCCTTCGATACCGTGCCTCCCGACGCGCGCAACGGAGCCATCTGGGTCAAGCCCGAGCTCGTCGCCCAGGTTCACTTCGCCACATGGAGTACCGACAACCTCGTCCGCCAGGCCGCATTCCAGGGCCTTCGCGAAGACAAGCCGGCCAGCGAAGTCCGCCGCGAAGAGCCGACCACACCGCCCTCCGCGGGCAAGACAAAGCACGCCGCCAAGCACGCTGCACACCCCGCGCCCGCACCTGCCGCGCCCAAAAACTTACCCGCGAAAAAGTCCGCGAAGGCATCACAAATCGACCCGCCAGACCACGCCCCCGTCCGCCTCACGCATCCGGACAAAGTCCTCGACGCCGAATCCGGCCTGACCAAACAGCAGCTCGCCGACTACTACTGGGCCATTGCTCCGCACATGCTGCCGCATATTGCCAACCGGCCGCTCTCGCTCGTCCGCTGCCCCGACGGCAGCGGCCACCCCTGCTTCTTCCAGAAACACGTCAACAACACCCTACCGCCGGACACCGAGTCAGTTCCCGTTCGTGACCGCAAGACCGGCAAGGTCGAGCCCTACATCACGCTCTCCACTCCTAAGGCACTCGTCGGCCTCGCCCAGCTCGGAGTTCTCGAAGTCCACCCGTGGGGCTCCTGCAACGACTCGCTCGAGCGTCCCGACCGCATCATCATCGACCTCGACCCCGACGCCGCCATCGAGTGGGAGACACTGGCCGCCAGCGCCGCCGACGTTCGCAAGCAGCTGAAAAGCCTTGGTCTCGAAAGCTTCCTCAAGACCACCGGAGGCAAAGGCCTACACGTCGTCTTACCCATCGAGCCTGATCACGACTGGCCCGTCATCAAGCAATTCACGCACGCCTTTGTTCTCGAAATGGAGAAGCGCGACCCCCGCCTCTACCTCACCAAGATGACCAAGGCCGCACGCACCGGACGCATCTTCCTCGACTATCTCCGCAACCAGCGCGAAGCCACCGCTGTCGCGCCATACTCGCCCCGCGCCCGCGCCGGAGCACCGGTCTCCATGCCCATCCCCTGGACCGCCCTCAAAGAATCCGAACGCCCCGCCTTCCACGTAACCGACTACGACGACTGGAAACCCGGTCTCCGGCGCGACCCCTGGAAGGACCTGCCCGAAACAAAGCAGAGCATCACCGCCGAAACGCTGAAGCTCTTCAAGATTTCGACCTGAACGGTGGCAAGTGTAGCCAACAGCTAGGAGACGCAGAAATTTCAGTGCGGCTGCGACGGTGCGGGTTGCGCCATTGAGAAGACGTAGAGTGGCAGATTCTCCCGCGGCGACTTCCAGAAGACGATCACCGCGCGGCCGT
>Ga0210391_10000402_pt1 | contig 47472 bp, 46 predicted proteins | sample IncBWC12OmetaG_FD_160573 | JGI IMG/M metagenome (GOLD analysis project Ga0210391, IMG submission 160573) | Forest soil microbial communities from Barre Woods Harvard Forest LTER site, Petersham, Massachusetts, United States - Inc-BW-C-12-O ...
AGAAAAAGCAAATCACTTCTGAATGCGAAAATAGGACACGCTTTCTCTACTGCCTCAGCTTGCGGAGAAAAGGCCACCCATCAGGAGGAATTCAAGCTCCCTGGTACCTAGCTTCCGAGATAGCTGTTATCCCGATTCGTCGTGTTTTTATTTCCTAGTTGAACGCGAATCGCGTCCCATATAATCCGCAACAATGAGACTGAACCGGATAAAGGTTTGGAAGACCCGGACCGTGGATGGTTCGTTTGGCATTGTGTCCGCCATTGTTTTCGTGTGTCTAGCGGCGTCCATCTTCATTTGGCGAATAACGCCGTTCATCTCAGATACTGCATTGTTTTTGATGAAAGTCATAAGTTTTGCCGCAACGGGTTTATTCGGCACCATCGGCGTCTTCACAGATTTCAAGAAGGACGGCAGGCTAACGGAGCCAGGGAAGTTGAATGTTGGTGTCATCGCGCTTTCAGTCCTGATAGGAATTCAAGTACAGACATCAGAGTTTTTGAAGGCAAATCAGGCAGCAGACAATGTGCGTAAGTCAGAGAAAGTCGCCGAGCACGCCATGGAAATACTGCTTAGGACAACTTCGACTGAGCTTAGAGAAAATAAAGTGCTTTTAGACCAAGAGCGGAATCTCTTGGACGCTTCAAGTCTCACCAATAAGATGACGCGGAAAGCTCTGCGTCAAGCGGCTCGTAATCTCCAGCCGTTACCCAGGAACCTCACAGCTGAGGTTGTAGTTACCTTGCCAGTGAATCAGCGGGGCGTGGCCCCCTACGTTGCTCGGCTAAACTCTCTGATCGCAAAGTCTTTGTTTGTTCCCACAGTATCTGGCGATATCGGTCTGGAACAATTTCCAAATAAGGAAAAGTTCGATGAGGATTACTTAGGCCGTCTGACTGACAAACTGATACTCGAAATCGATTTTACCAAGGCTTCAAAGAACAGAGTGTCTTTAACACTGGATACACTTTGCGGCAAAGAGGTTGAAGCAGAAGAGGGGTATGGGATCAGCCTGTCTTTTAATCCAAACAACCGCGAAAGCGGGGTATTGCTCTTGTATTGCAAGAATCAGGCGGTCGTTGAACTCAATGATGGTTCCTTCCTCAGTCTACTCGATTTCGGAAATGCATCGGTTGTCGTCCAATTGTTCGCCGGGCAAACGGATCGCTGGTCGGCATTCACTCCCTATCCCAGGAGAGAACATTGGCTTGATTTTAAGGTGGAGGACGTGATGCTTAATGCAGACGATAAATTTATTGACCTTAGTAATCTCACCGTAGACACTTGCGACAGGATTTACACTTGTTTTACTACCAAGCTTCCTCAAGACCAGAAATGGATGACGATTCGTGCTGCCAGAGGTTATGGCCCGCTGTTGCATAAGGCGCAGTCGCCAAGCCGCTGAAGTGCTAGTGGGAATGAAAGGTTTCCTAGTTCGCGACCGGGCGAGGGTCCTGGATTCACCTCAAATGAATAATTGGGGCATTTCCGCAGAAGCCTAAGCCAAGACAAGAAAACGTGACAAATTCTGCGTTTATTGTGGCACTCCAATGAAACTGTTGCCAAAGGCGCGGGGTGCACCGAAGAAGAAAACCACATGGGAACACATCAACAATGGAGATTTGAATCCAAAGTGCGGATTCCGACGAAGGTAATCAGGGTTCCGGGATGATCGTGATCAGCGTTCCGGGATCGCTGTGATCAGCAGTCGGAGCGAAGCGACGCTGGTTTTTGCATTTTGTTGAAAGTGATCACGATCGTCAAGCTTGTTGTTGTTGGAGCTGTGGGAAAGTGGAAATCGCTCCTGCGATTTCCAAGGGCGCTTTTTGCCCGTCTTTTCCACAGCTTTTGGCCCGCCGATTCATTCACTTTTCCTCCTTCTCCCCTTTCTTTTTACGCATCGAGTCCCCACGCATCTCGATGCGATGCGCGTTGTGCACCAGCCGGTCGAGGATTCCGTCGGCCAGTGTGGGATCTCCGATCTGTTCGTGCCAGCGAGACACTGGCAGCTGCGACGTCAGGATCATCGAGTGCGTCTGGTAGCGATCCTCGGCGATCTCCCAGAAGTCTCTCCTCTCCGGTTCTGACATCGGGGCCATAACCCAGTCATCGACAACCAAAACATTAATGCGATTCAGCCGTCTCAAGAGTTGCCGTAGACTGCCATCGGCGCGTGCCAGGCTCAGATCCCGGAACAGCGCCGCGGCGCGTGTGTAGTACACCCGATAGCCATCCCGGCAAGCTTTTTGCGCCAGTGCTGAAGCTACATAACTCTTGCCTACGCCGGTAGGGCCCAACACGAAGATGTGTTCGTGATTGGCCACCCAAGCAGATTCCTGGGCCAACGCGCGGATCACGCTTCGATTCAGTCCTCGCTCGGCACGATAATCGATGTTTTCGACGCAGGCCGTTCCCCGTAAGCGAGCCGCGAGGACTCGTCTGGTGAGGGCCTGGTTCTGACGCCAGTTCCACTGCTGATCGACGAGCAGCGCCAGACGGTCGATAAAACTCAACTCCCGAGTGCCTTCATCCTGTTCCTGATGCTCCAGCGCTTGGGCCATTCCCTGAAGCTTGAGTGCATAGAGTCTTTCTTTCATCGGTTGTTGCAACATGATCGTCTCTCCTTTACTCGAAGTACTCAGCGCCACGAATGTTGTCATGCGATGGCGGAAGGGGCAGCGATGGCGGTTCTGGAAGAGGCTGTTGGTCGAGCGAGTTCTTTAGGATCGATTTCACGCTCTTGTAGCGGCAAGCACCCATCCTTATGGCTCGATCGGCAGCAGCTTCCATCCTGGTCGGGGAATACTCCTCGGCCAGTCGGATGATCCCGAGGCAGGATCGATAGCCCATCTCCGGATGCGGTTTCTCGGCCAGGATCCGTTCAAACAACTTGGCCGTGTGCGGTCCGATCTGTTCGGCCCAGTGCACCATGCGTGAGGGCGTCCACTCGAGATGTGCTTGGTGACTCTTCGGCCGGTGTTCTCTCTGCGTGAACACCTGTTCTCGTCCATGACCACGGACGTGCGAGGCTACCCGCTGCCCCTTGTGAAAGATCTCGATGGTGGTCGGTGTCGCTCGAACTTCCACGCGTTCTTGCACCAGCGTGTAGGGCGCGCTGTAAAAGTTGGCGTCGAAGGCGATATGGTAATCGATGTTGACTCGCGCGTAGGACCACTGGCTCATGTCGAACGGCTCGGCAGGCAAAGCTCGCAAAGCGTTGCGTTCAACCGCGGCGAACACACTGGCGCGCGATCCTTCGCGCTTCCGGAACGGTCGCTGGTTCAGCCGTTCGAGCAGTTCGCAGATCGCATGGTTTAGATCCGCCAGCCGAAAGAACTTCTGGTGGCGTAGAGCAGCAATGATCCAGCGTTCGGCAACTTGTACACCAACCTCGACCTTGGCCTTGTCCCGAGCACGGTAGGGCCGCGCTGGCACAACTCCCACGCCATAGTGCATGGCCATTTCTTGATAGGAAGGGTTCAGATCCGGATCATAGCGACACGCACGGCTCACTCCCGTGCGTGGATTATCCGGGATGAGTAACTTGGGCACTCCTCCGAAATATTCAAAAGCGTGTCTATGCGCACTGAGCCAGGCGGTCAGCTGCTGATCCCGTGTGGCTTCGGCGTAGGTGTAGGAGCTTGCACCCAACACCATCACGAACAGTGAAGCCGGCCAGATCTCTCCACTGATCGGATCATGCACCGGGATCGTGGTTCCTGCCCAGTCGACAAAACCCTTTTCTCCGGGCTTGTGTTCTTGGCGAAGTACCACATCCTGCTTCTTGCGCCACCGCCCGTACAGTTCGCAGAAGCGACTGTAGCCATATCCTTCCGGATGCACCTGCCGGTACTCTTCCCATGCCAACTGCAGTGTCAGATGGGGATGTTGCTGCAACTGCTCGCGGAGGGAAGGAAAATTCGGAAGGGACCGCTCGTGCGAGCGGATTACCGGGCTTTGCTCGCCGAACAAGGCTTGTTCGACGCGTTTTTCGTCCCAACCTTCCGGCAGTGGCCAGGAAATCCCGGCGGCCGCCACTTTCTTCAGGTAGTTATGTACTGCACCCTGACTGATCGCACAAGCTCGGGCGATCTCCCGTTGCCCCAACCCTAGCTCGAAGCGAAGGCGGAGGACTTCCTTGATCCGACGCATAGACAATCTCCTCGTTGGCACGCTGTGTCTCCCGTAAGTCAAATAGGAGAAACAGCTTGCCTTCTGTGATGTCCAGCGTCACTCCGCCCTGTGGAAAACATTCCGGGATCATCGTGATCACCCTTCCGGGGTTCGCAATCAACTGATCACGATCATCCCGGAACCTGTGATCAACTTCATCCCGGAATCATGATCACGATCATCCCGGAATCGTGATCACGATCGCCCGGAATCACTGATCACCATGCCCCGGAATCCGCACAAAGCATCTAATGAACATTGTGCTTTGCTGTGGCGAATGTAATGCGAGCAAAGGCGCAAAGACAATCCTGGAATGGTTTGTAACGGACTACTGCAAGAAGAAGAGAATAAATGCGAACACGGTCTCGCCCATTGTCAAACGATGGTTAAGACACTATACGTCCCGATAGAATCTGCGCCCTCCCTAATCTCAGAGATCGTTACTTCGGACTCGCTATACATCCCTTGGGGCTGGAGCCATTTGTATAAATTGAAATTCTTAGTCATCTCATCTCGTCGAGATTCACTCGAACATCTGCGCCGGACACGTTGGCGGCGTGGGCGGTTCTGGCGCGGTCTGGGGCCGGTATTTCCAGGACAGCAGTCCGAGATAGCCGGAAGTGATTGCGGCCAGAAACAACACAAGAATTTTTAGAAGGACTGTATAGTGCCAGTGCCAAAGCCAAGAACGCAATTGGATGGGATGGAACCATTGTCCAGTACTTACCCAATAGCCCGACGAAATTCGGGCGGTCGCTTGCCAACCGAGCAGAATTGCCGCTGTACAAGGGAATGCAAACAAACTGTTGTATAGAATTGACTTGGCCAGGCGAGAGGAATCCCGCGCTCGACCGATTAGGTATCGAGCGTGACGGACTCCATGCGTTACGTTATTGCTGCAACACGCGCTGGCAATTGGCAGGGCTTGCTCCGGTTGTGATTCGCCAACAGATGGGACATTCGTCATCTGACATGACCGATCACTACACCAGTACGCTGTCACCGGAACAAGTTCAGGCCGCATTTCAGTCAAAGTTTGGCCGTAAAATTGATGTTTTGGAAAATGATGGAAAACGAGAAAGCGTGTCCATCGCAGCCTAACTATAGTAAAATCAGTTCAGAGCGGGCGTCGTACAATGGCAGTATAGAAGCTTCCCAAGCTTCGGACGTGGGTTCGATTCCCATCGCCCGCTCCATAACTCACGATGATTCAATTGTCCTTACACGGCTAACCTACCTGAATTCAGTGTAAAAATGGACGTTTTTGGACCCCTAATGGACCCCAATTGGTTCCATTGGACCCCGAAATTCTTTTCGTCGTAGGTGCAGATGAGTCGGTCTCATGGGTGATCGGATGGCACTCATCAAAACGCGGTTGCGAGTGCTGCGAGCAGAACGGGAATGGTCCCAGGCCCAACTCGCCGCGCAGGTGGGTGTCTCGCGCCAAGCGATAAACTCTATTGAGAAGGGCAGGTATCACCCCAACCTGCGGCTGGCATTCAAAATTGCACGCGCATTTGGGAAACAGATCGAGGACGTGTTTTCCTACAAAGAATCTGAAGAGTTCGAGCCGCTTGATTCGATATCCTAAAAGTGGGATAATTCCATGACGAGACAAAAGAGGGCACCCGGCGAGAAGCCGTTGTTCTGGACGGGATCGAGCAAGGATGATTTACTGGCTTTCCCGGAGGCGGTTGTCGATGAAATTGGAACCGCGCTCAGCGTTGCCCAGTTTGGGGGAAAGCACCCGAACTCGAAGCCCTGGAGAGGGGAAGGACCAGGAGTCTTCGAAGTGGTCGAGGACCATCGCGCAGACACCTATCGGGCCGTTTACACGGTCAAGTTTGAAAATGCTGTCTACGTGCTTCATGCGTTCCAAAAGAAGTCCCCGAGCGGGATAAAGACTGCACGGAAAGATGTCGAGCTAATTGGTAGACGGCTCAACAAAGCTAAGGCGGACTATGAGGTGCGGTATGGCACAGAGAAAAAGTAAGCCGGACGTGGTTCCAAGTTCCGGCAATGTCTTCGCCGATCTTGGGGTCCCTAACGCAGAGGAAAAGCAGACGAAGGTAAGACTCGCAGTCGCTATCAATCAGATAATCCAGGGTCGGAAACTATCGCAAACGGCAGCCGCGCGACGCCTGAAGGTGAACCAACCGAAGGTATCCGCTTTGTCGAATTACCTGCTGGACGGTTTTTCTGTCGAACGGCTAATGAATTTTGTTACTGCCCTAGACCGTGACGTGGACATTGTTATTCGACGGAAGCCGAAGTCACGCAAAATTGGCAGGATCGCAGTAACATGCGGCTAGGATTTGGTAAACCATGCACCGGATCCCCTTTGGTCGGTGAATCTACAGCGTCTGCCTTCTAAGCAGTCGCAAATTCAATCTAAGTCGTTGCTCCGGTTGCGTCGCACTCTTCGCCTGACGTGGAACCGGATATGAAGAGTCACTCCGGAAAACTTACGGCCGAAAGGGGTGTGTGCATGAATAAACAGAAGCGGCCACCCAGGTTCAATATCCTGATTGACACGTGTGTGTGGCTCGACGTTGCCAAGGATTACCAGCAGCAGGCGATTCTGGCCGCTCTCGAAGAGCTGGTCCGACAAGCTGACATAACGCTCATTCTCCCGCGCATCGTCATTGACGAATTTGCCCGTAACAAGGCGCGCGTCATTGAGGACGCCGGCCGTAGTTTGTCCGGCACGTTAAAACGCGCCAAAGAAGCCGTAGAGAAGTTTGGCGATCCACGCAAGAAAAGCGCTGTCTTGCATCAGCTCAACGACGTGGACTATAGGCTACCGACACTAGGCTCGGCAGCCGTCGATACGGTTGGCCGAATCGAAAAGCTTTTTGCTAACACGCCGATTATTGAGATTTCCGATGCAGTAAAACTGCGGGCAGCGCAGCGAGCCATCGACAAGCGTGCTCCTTTTCACCGACAACGCAACGGCATCGACGATGCGATTCTGATTGAAGTGTACGCAGATGCGGTCGGAGCGACAGCCATACCCGGAAGCCGGTTCGTCTTCGTCACGCATAACATCAAGGACTTCAGCCACCCACATGCGAACAACAAACTGCCGCACCCTGATATCGCGGCATGTTTCTCGCGCGTGCGGTCGCTGTACTTCATCACCCTGGGCGAAGCGCTGCGCCGCGTCAGGCCAGAGCAATTTGCCGACCTCATGATCGAGCAGGAATGGATTGAAGAACCGAGAAGGCTCCCGGAAATTCTCAACTCCATTGATGAGCTGACGACCAAGGTTTGGTACAACCGGCACAAAAATCTTGCGTGGAGTATCCAGCGAGGCCACCACAAGCTCGTTACACGCGCAGAGTGGGACGCGAAGTGGAGGCGGTTTAGAGGATATGGACAGACCCATACCATCGATACGGTCTGGAAGGGTGCGCTCAAGGCGGCAAAGAGAGCAGAACGCAAGCTCGGCAAAGACAACTGCGGCCCTTGGGATGATTTTGAGTGGGGGATGATCAACGGGAAGCTTTCCGCCCTTCGGTGGGTACTCGGTGACGAATGGGACATGCTGGACACATGAGCGCCGTCTTCATCGGACGCATTCCGCTGTATTCTTGAGAAAAGCCAGGCACAAGGCGGTTTCGGAAGCACCCCTGAAAGATTCGTAGAGGAGCGCCACGACAAACATTATGAACAAGAAGGACCTTAGCGAGCGCGATATCTGCTCCAAGTTCATAGGCCCCGCAGTGAAACGCGCGGGCTGGGACGGAATGGCGCAGATCCGCGAGGAGGTCGCTTTCACCAAGGGGCGCATCATCGTCCGGGGCAAGCTTGTCACCCGTGGCAAAGCCAAGCGCGCCGATTACATCCTCTATTACAAACCCAACATTCCGATAGCCATCATCGAGGCAAAGGACAACAATCACAGCGTTGGCGACGGGATGCAGCAGGCTCTTGATTACGCGCAGACGCTCAATATTCCGTTTGTGTTCTCCTCCAACGGCGACGGTTTTGTTTTTCATGACCGGACCGGGACCAGCGCGGAGAAGGAAGCCACACTTTCTCTCGACGCATTCCCGTCGCCCAAGGAACTCTGGTCAAAATACTGCGCCTGGAAAGGGCTCACGCCGAAGGAGGAAGAGGTTGTCCTGCAGGATTACTATGAAGATGCCAGCGGCAAAGGTCCTCGCTACTACCAATCAAACGCCATCAACGCATCGATAGAAGCTATCGCCAAGGGCCAGAACCGAATCCTCCTGGTCATGGCCACCGGCACCGGCAAGACCTACACCGCTTTTCAGATCATCTGGCGCTTATGGAAAGCGGGCCGCAAGAAGCGCATCCTCTTTCTTGCCGACCGCAACGTCCTCGTCGATCAGACAATGGTCAATGATTTTCGTCCGTTCGGCTCTGTAATGGCCAAACTCAGTACGGGCGCGAAGACTATCGAGCGGCAGGACGGCTCCGAGGTCGAGCTTACGACAGCGCTCGACAAAAAACGCCGCATAGACACGGCCTACGAGGTCTATCTGGGACTTTATCAGGCCATTACGGGGCCGGAGGACCGCCAGAAGCTCTTTCGGGAATTCTCTCCCGGCTTTTTTGACCTGATCGTCATTGACGAATGTCACCGCGGCAGCGCCGCCGACGATGCAGCATGGAAAGAGATTCTCAATTACTTCTCCGCCGCTACTCAAATCGGACTCACGGCCACGCCCAAGGAAACCGAGTACGTTTCCAATATTCATTATTTCGGGAAGCCGGTGTACACCTACTCGCTCAGACAGGGCATCGAGGACGGCTTCCTGGCTCCGTACAAAGTGGTCAAGGTCCACATTGATGTGGATGTCGAGGGCTACCGGCCCGAAAGGGGTGACACCGACCGGGACGGCAATGAGATCGAAGACCGCATTTACAACACCAAGGACTTCGACCGCACCCTCGTCATTGACGACCGCACCAAGCTCGTGGCCAAGAAGGTTTCCGATTTTCTTAAGGAAAGCGGAGATCGCTTCCAGAAAACCATCGTCTTTTGCGTCGATGAGGAACACGCAGCGCGAATGCGACAGGCTTTGGTTAACGAAAATAAGGATTTATGCAACGAGAATCACCGCTATGTCATGCGAATCACGGGCACCGACATAGAGGGCCAGGCGCAGCTGGGGAACTTCATCGACCCGGAGGCAAAATATCCCGTAATCGTGACGACTTCCCGGCTACTATCCACCGGCGTGGACGCCCAGACCTGCCGCCTCATCGTGCTCGACCGCCCCGTGGGCTCCATGACGGAATTCAAGCAGATCGTCGGACGCGGCACGCGCGTACATGAGGACACGAAGAAGTTTTATTTCACATTGATTGATTTTCGGAATGCGACCACCCACTTCGCCGATCCCGATTTCGACGGCGAGCCGGTGCAGATTTATGAGCCCGGCCAAAATGATCCCATCGTCCCGCCCGATGACGTGTCGCCCACGGATGAAAACGGCAACCCGATTCCGCCTACGCCGGGCGATGACGAGGTGATCGTCGATCAACCACCGGACATTTCCATCAATACCGACCCAGAACCCATCCGCAAAATCTATGTCGATGGGGTAGGGGCCACCATCGTGGCCGAGCGCGTGGAATATCTGGACGAGAAGGGCAGGCTGGTCACCGAAACGCTCCGGGATTTCACCAAGAGGGCACTGAAAAAGCGCTTCGTCAGCCTGGATGATTTTCTCAAGCGCTGGAATTCGGCTGAGCGCAAGCAAGCCATTGTCGAGGAGCTCGAAAACGAAGGCCTATCCCTCGACTCGCTGGCTGAGGAGGTCGGCAAGGATCTCGACCCCTTTGATCTCATCTGCCATGTGACATTCGACCAACCGCCGCTCACGCGCCGCGAACGTGCTGAAAATGTGCGCAAAAGAAATGTTTTCACGAAATACGGTCCCCAGGCCCGCGCCGTGCTTGAAGCCTTGTTGCAAAAGTATCAGGATCAGGGTGTCATCGACCTGGGGGACCCGCGGATTCTCCAGATCCCGCCGCTTGATACGATGGGAACGCCCATGCAGCTCATAAAGGAATTCGGGACGCGTGCGGATTTCATGTTTGCCGTTCAGGAGCTACAATCCGCGCTCTATCAGAAGGAAGCCTAAACCATGTCCGTACGCAACACCGTGAAGTCGATACAAGACATCATGCGCCAGGATTCCGGCGTCGATGGCGATGCGCAGCGCATCTCGCAACTCTGCTGGATGTTTTTCCTCAAAATCATCGACGACCAGGACCAGCAACTTGCGCTACTACAGGACGGCTACCATTCGCCTATCCCCACAAAACTTCGCTGGCGGAGCTGGGCGGCTGATCCCGAGGGCATCACGGGCGAAGAACTCCTGACATTCATTAACACCCAACTCTTCCCGCAGCTTAAGGAACTTTCCATCGCAGGCAAGCAGGCTGATCGCCGCCGCGTCGTCCGCGATGTGTTCGAGGACGCGTACAACTACATGAAATCCGGCCAGTTGATGCGCCAGGTCATCAACAAAATCAATGAAGTGGATTTTAATAACCTCGCCGAGAGACAGCACTTCGGCGACATTTACGAACAAATCCTTACGGACCTGCAAAGCGCCGGCAATTCGGGCGAGTATTACACGCCCCGCGCGGTCACGGCCTTCATGGTGGACCGCATCGATCCGAGGCCAGGCGAAATCCTCTTAGACCCAGCCTGCGGAACGGGAGGATTTCTCACCTGCGCTATTCGCCACATGCGTGAGCGCTATGTGAAAAAAGTAGAGGATGAGCAGCGCATGCAGGAGGCACTGCGCGCCGTCGAGAAAAAGCAGTTACCTCACATGCTCTGTGTAACCAACATGCTCCTGCACGGCATCGAGAATCCAGGCTTCGTCCGCCACGACAATACGCTGGCACGGCCTTACATCAGCTATACGCAGTCTGATCGCGTGGACATAGTCCTTACCAATCCGCCCTTCGGCGGGCGCGAGGAAGACGGCATCGAGAGTAACTTCCCCAAACACTTCCAGACCCGCGAAACCGCCGATCTTTTCCTGGCCCTCATCATCCGTATTCTCAAGCCCGAAGGCCGCGCCGCAGTGGTGCTGCCAGATGGTTCTCTGTTCGGCGAGGGCGTGAAGACGCGGCTCAAGGAACACTTAATGGAGGAGTGCAACCTGCACACCATCGTGCGCCTGCCCAATAGCGTGTTTAAGCCTTATGCCAATCTCGGCACTAACCTGCTGTTTTTTGAAAAGGGTACTTCGACCAAAGACATTTGGTTCTATGAGCACCGCGTGCCTGACGCGCAAAAAGCCTACTCGATGACCAGGCCAATTCGCGTCGAGCACTTCAAGCCCTGCGTTGACTGGTGGGGAGGAGCAAAACGAAAGGGGAGGGTGGAAACGGAAGTGGCATGGAAGGTTACCGCCGACGAAGTGAAGGCGCGTGGTTACAACCTTGATTGCAAGAATCCAAATACTATTGCAGATGCTCACGGCGACCCCGAAGAACTGCTGGCCAAGCTTAATGTGGCTGAGGAACAGGCAAATACCCTACGTGATCAGCTCAAGGCAATTCTGGGAGAGGCATTGCTGCGATGAATCCGGATTTGCTCCTCAAACAGTTTGATCGCATTAGCGATGCACCTGGCGCTATCCAACGGCTGCGTCGTTTTGTCCTGGACCTCGCCGTGAGAGGGAAGTTGGTTGAGCAAGACCGTCGCGATGAACCGGCTTCCGAATTCCTTGCGCGCATTCAGAGGGTGGGTCTTGTGGGGGAACGGAAGACCTCCAAGGAAAAATCACTTCAAGCGATCAACGCTATCGAATCACCCTACTCCATTCCCCACAGTTGGTAGTGGGTAAGGTTTGGACAGCTCGTGCTAAGCATGACAAACGGAATTTACAAACCATCCCAATTCTATGCGGATGACGGTGTTCTGTGTTTGAGGATGTACAACATTAGAGACGGGCGGATCAATTTTGACAATGGCAAGCGCATTAGGATCAACAGAGAAGAGCTGGAAGCGTTTCGCCTGGTAAAGGGCGACCTGCTTGTTAACCGGGTTAATAGTAGGGAACTGGTTGGGAAGGCGGCGCCAATTCCAGAGTGTCCAGAACCCCTAATTTTCGAGAGTAAAAATATCCGCATTCGCCTGCTCGAAGCAGAAGTGTTGCCGCGCTATTCGAATCTCCTGTTTCAGACCGCCTTCTACCGCTCCATCCTAGAGGGCTACGCCAAGCAGGCCTGCGGACAAGCTACAGTGAGCCAACCGCAGCTCTCTGAGTTACCGCTGCCCCTGCCCCCCCTTGCTGAACAACGTCGTATCATCGCCAAAGTTGATGAGTTAATGGCACTCTGCGATCGGCTGGAGGTTGCACGACAGGAGCGGGAGAGGCGACGGCATCGTCTAACAGCAGCTTCCCTTCATCAACTCAATAACGGTGCGGATGCAGAAGCCTTTCGCCGGCATACTCATTTCTATCTGGACCATCTCCCGCGTCTCACCGCTTGTCCCGAACACGTCCAGCAATTTCGCCAGACTGTCCTCAACCTCGCCGCTCGTGGTCAACTCGTCCCTCAAAACCCTGGTGAGGAATCAGCATCCGAGTTGCTCAAGCGCATTGAGGCGGAGAAGGCAAGACTGATAACAGAGGGCAAGTTGCGAAAGGAGAAGCCCCTGCCCCCCGTGGCAGGCGACGAAGCGCCCTTTCCTATCCCTTCGAGTTGGCGCTGGGCGAGGATCGGCACTGTTTCCTTGTTCACCGAATATGGAACCTCGGTGAAGTCAGACCATACCGAGAATGGCGTCCCAGTATTCAGCATGGGCGACATCCAAGGAGGGGCAGTAATCCTGGGTGGACAGAAAAAAGTGCCTCACGAAGTCGAAGACCTGCCAAAACTATTTCTCAAGCGCTTGGATCTCCTCTATAACCGAACGAATAGCGCAGAACTAGTAGGCAAGACCGGCATCTACATGGGAAATGATGACACCTACACATTTGCGTCGTATCTCATAAGAATTCGGTTTCTTAACGATTTTACAAGCCCGCTGTATGCGAACCTGGCGATGAACGCGCCATATTTTCGCGCGACTCAAATCATCCCGGAACTCCAACAGCAGTGCGGGCAGGCGAATGTGAACGGGACCAAGTTGCGAAATATGCTTATCCCTGTGCCGCCTCTGGCCGAGCAGCATCGAATCGTCGCCAAGGTCAATGAACTCATGAATCTGTGCAATCAGCTCGAAAGGCGGCTCTCGAACACCCAGGCTGAATGCCACGACCTCCTTGAAGCCGTACTTCACCATGCCCTAATCGACACGCTGGAGTTGCCCGCCCCCGCTTTGTGCAAAGGAATGTGAGGCTTATCCGAAAGCACTGCCAGCCACTCTGCGTAGACCCGGATATGTTAATGTTCGCTTGGGTATGCGCGGAAAGCTAATCGTCTTCGAAGGCCCCGACGCCGTTGGGAAATCTACACTGGTCCAGCATCTGAAGACACTTTTGGAGCAGGATCAGCTCCCAAATGAAATTCTGTCCTTTCCCGGTGATCGCCCCGGCACCATCGGAAAGTTGGTCTATGATTTGCACCACGCTCCAGGGAAGTTTGGTATTGAACTGATCTCTCCCATCGGGCTTCAAGCGCTGCACATTGCCGCACACCTGGACGCCATTACCCACACGATTTTGCCAGCCATTAACTCCGGGACGTGGGTAGTTCTTGACAGGTTCTGGTGGTCGACCTGGGTATACGGCCGCGCAGCCGGCATCAACGCTCGAATCCTAGATGCCCTGATCTCCTCCGAAAAGCTTCTGTGGGGACAATTCACTCCGTCCGTGGTGTTTCTCATCCAACGCACCAAGCCATTTGGCGATAAACCCGCGAGCGACGAATTCGATGTCCTTTCCGATCTCTACCGCGAGCTCTCAACCTCGGAAGCTGCGAACTACGAGATCATCACCATGGCGGACGTTGAACCCGATGCTGCCTGCGAAATCGTCGGACAATGGGTTCGCAAGCGAAGAACCGTGTGACTTCAAAACGAAGACGCAACGTTACCGAACGGATTGCAGAGCATAGCCATGTCCGCGGCAACCCCTAGCGTGTATTGTTACGAATACCGAGGGGTTGCAATTCGAGTTACGGGGGCTATACTAGTCCTCAAATATCGAATTCGTCCCGTGTACAGCATTCGAGGTCATCGCCCTATGGCCGAAGACATCAAGAACGTATTCATAAGTCATTTGCACGAGGATGATAAAGGCCTTGCCGATCTGAAGGCACTCATCGAAAAAGGTGGGCTGACGGTCCGCGATTCTTCAATTAATTCATCCAACCCGAACGATGCTAAAGACCCGGACTACATAAAATCCAAGATCCTGGCTCCCCAGATTCAATGGGCAAGCACCCTTCTTGTCTACATCACGCCGGCAACCAAAGACAGCGAGTGGGTCAACTGGGAAATTGAGTATGCGGAGAAAACGGGGAAGAGGATTGTCGGCGTTTACGCGCAAGGTGCCAATGACTGCGACGTTCCGGAGGCGTTGGAAAAATATGCGGACGATGTTCGCGGATGGCAGAGCGACGGCATTGTTGACGCGATTTTAGGAAAGACCAATGAATGGAAGGAGCCTTCTGGAGAGCTCCGTGTCCCGCGTCCGATCAAGCGGCATGGCTGCGGAGGGTGAAACTGTATTCCTATGTCGTGGCCCGTGACTATGGCTTTGCGCCCAATCCATTCTTTGGGGTCTGTACTTTGGCAACCTGCAAGCCTAGAATCCGAAGCGTTGCGCAAATTGGCGACTGGGTCGTCGGGACCGGATCAAAGGCGCGTAAGCGCGAAAAACACCTCGTATACGCAATGCGCGTGACTGGTGCGATGACGTTCAATGAATATTGGAGTGCCCCGCGATTCCAGGTCAAACAACCCAATCTCCGTGGAAGCAAGAAGCAGGCGTTTGGCGACAATATTTACTCCCGCGGGGTACGTACGCGCAGATGGCGCCAAGCAGATTCCCACCACAGCATGCCCGACGGCAGCGTAAACGAAGCCAACGTCGCAACTGACACGCAAACCGACCGCATCCTTGTCAGCACCGATTTTGTTTACTGGGGCGGATCTGGTCCGCGACTGCCGCAGAAATTCCTGAATTATGGACCGGAGCATGTGACCCTTTGCGCGGGCCGCAACCACAAAAGTAACTTTCCACCTGAATTTGTTCAGGAGTTGGTTGACTGGATTCGATCCCTCAACGAGCAGGGATATGCAGGCGAACCACTAGACTGGCGTCGAACGCCATAACGGTCAGGCAAGAGGTATCGATTTGAAATCATCAGGCCGCTTTGCAATCCTCACCGACTACATGAATCAGATCGAGCCAACGGACAAGCTCGCGCTGGACGATCTGCAGCCGATTCTGGAGGGGCTGTTCGGCGAGGTCGGCAGCATCATGGCGACTGCCAAAAAGTTCCATCGTGAAGGGGAAGCATATGCGGGTTACCGCCACGCTGTCGAAGAGGAATTTGGGGACGCATTATGGTATTTCACGGCTCTGTGCCGCAGGTTAACAATCCGCGCAGATGAAGTCCTTGCAGGAGCCGCAAGGGAAGAGACCCACGCGAATTCAATTGCGACGCCGCTAACGGTTCCTGGACTCGACGCCGCGCTCCTCCAGTTGGGCGAGGCAGCGGCCAGCCTCTTTGTCCTTCGGACATCACCCGGCCTTGCACATGCCAAGCTCGCTGCATTTGCCGATTCGTATCTGCGGGCACTCAACGCAGCCCGTGTGGTTTTCACGGAGGTAGTTCGCAAAAACATCGCCAAAACCAGAGGACGGTTTCTTGCCCCGGACTATGTGAGCCTTCCGACGTTTGATCACGACTTCCCCGAGGAAGAACAACTTCCTGGCCATTTCGAGATTACGATGGATCAGCGCAGCAGCGGGCGCAGCTACCTGCGCTGGAACGGCGTTTTTATCGGCGATCCGCTGAGCGACAACATTCTCGACCCCGATGGATATCGATTTCACGATGTATTTCATTTTGCGCACGCAGCCATTCTGCACTGGTCGCCTACGTTTCGGGCGGTCATCAAACAGAAGCGTAAGAGTAATCCGAAGGTGGATGACGCCCAGGATGGCGGCCGTGCCATCGTCGTGGAGGAAGGTCTTACCACATTGATTTTCAGCCGTGCAAAGGAGTTGAACTACTTTGAGGGGCAAAAGACAATTTCGTTTGACCTGTTGAAGACGGTCCAGCAATTCGTTATTGGTTACGAGGTTGAGGCCTGTCCCTTAAGTCTGTGGGAGATTGCGATTCTCAGAGGTTATGATGTGTTCCGGCAGGTCAAGAGCCATAACGGAGGCGTCATCATAGGAGATCGGGCCAAGCGCACAATCGAATATCAACCATTGAGCGGGAGCAAATCGTGAGACCAAACGAGTTTGTAAGCTCTCTCAGAGAGCTGAGATTTGAAAATGTTTTCAATCCTTACTCTGATCGATGTGCCGTTCATGACCTTGATGACGCTCCTTCACGCCGCTCGAAAGCCTTGCTGGAGCTTTTGGAGACGGCGGACGCAAGAGAGATTGACGCGCTGTGGATCGGTCGTGATCTCGGGCATCGGGGAGGACGCCGGACCGGTCTCGCATTGACCGATGACGTGCATCTGACCATTCACGCGACCCGCTGGAACATATCAATCGAGAGGGCGACAACGGGATCAATGATTGCGGAACGCACAGCGGCCGTCATCTGGAGTATGCTCGCGTTGGTTCCCGTGCATGTGTTTCTCTGGAACGTATTTCCGCTTCATCCCCATGAACCCGGCGACCCATTCAGTAACCGTTCACATCGTCCGCACGAGCGAGCCGTTGGCGAGGCGCTGCTGGCGGAATTGATTGCGATGTTGCGACCACGCCGACTTGTGGCCATCGGCAACGACGCAGCGAAAGCGGCGTTTCGGCTGGCAGCAGTCACGGAAGTAATTCAGGTCAGGCACCCAAGTTATGGTGGCCAACGTGACTTCGTGCGGCAGATCAGGCACTTGTATGATTTGAAGGCCGATGCTGAGCAGCTGACGTTTGCACCGCACCTGCAAGGAGAGTGACTCATGGCGGCAAACATATTCGTAAGCTACGACCATGACGATCAAAAGCAGGTAGGAGCTCTCAAGCTCCTGAAGCATAATCCCAATCACACTCTGGAATTTCAGGACCACTCACTAAAGGACCCGGTTTTAGGTGCTAGCGGAAAACCGTTAAAGTATCCGCCAAGTGACGCGCGATCAAAACCTGTCCGCGACGCCATAAGGAAGAAGTTTGACCGTGCTTCTAAACTGGTTGTTCTCATCGGCGACGATACGCACACAAGCGAATGGGTGGATTGGGAGATAGATACATTTTATACGATGAAAGAGGAGATTTCAGGAGACAAAACCTGGAAGCGAATCCGTGGCATGACGCTCAAGGGGTCGGTGAACGCAGCCGTACCATCTGGGCTTGGCGGTCGTTCTACGAAGGTTTTGCCATGGGACCCTGAAGAGCTCGATAAATGGTTAGATACAGACCCGGACGCCTAAGGCACCGGAGGATTCCAAAACAAATCTCATTGGGAATAGTGCAGTTTGAATTATGTCGAGCATACCCTACAAGCCGCGGCTTCTTCTTCGCGTGATCTGGAACGCAGAATTTCCCACCGGCAAGGAACTCGCACGATGCGTCTACTCTCGCCTATGCCGGGATGCGGAACGGCCCGCTTCCCGTGGTCTGGGGATACCAGTCTACTTCCATACAGGCCTGACACCCGCGGATGCCAAGCTGCCAGCTGCAATTGAGCTCGATGCTGCTGAAAGCACGGTCGTCATAGTATTGCTGGACACCAGCATCAGGGCTGATCAGGCATGGAGGGAATGCGTCGCAAACATCGAAAAACAGATTGCCGGGCAGGGGAGACGCCACCTCTTCCTTCCTGTTGCCTGCGAGGACAAAGTCCTCACCATAGTCGAGAAAGCGAATTGCGTTCGCCTTGACAAGGTCGAATCCAGCGAGAGGCCGGGCAGGCTTGTCTCGGCGATCACTCATGAGCTTGCACGCCTGCTTCTTGGACGAGCTGGCGATGTTCAGACCCAGGACTTCGGGCCACTTGAAAAGAGCTACGCGCCTGTCAAACTCTTTATCAGCCATTCGAAGCACGGTCGAGAGGGAATCATTATTGCGACCGAGCTCCGCGACTACGGCCGCCAACACCTTCCGATTGCCACGTTTTACGACTCAAACGACATAGCAGCGGGCTATAACTTCGAGAAGGAAATTAAGGCCAACGTGGCGGATAGCGCCATGGTAGTCGTTCAGTCCAACACCTACTCCGACCGCTCATGGTGCCGGAGGGAAGTCCTCTTCGCGAAACATTATGGCTGTCCTGTCCTCGTAATAAACGCGGTCACTGTAGGTGAGGACAGACTCTTTCCTTATCTCGGCAATGCGCCAACTGTTCGTTGGCCCTTCGATTCAGCACGTCGCTGCGAAGTAGTTATCGACGCGGCGCTTCGAGAGGTGCTCAGAAACGCTTACTTCCTCGAACATGTCCGAACCCTAAAGAGGGCCGGACTCTTGCCGGACACCTGCGTGGAGATCGGGACTGCGCCAGAAATGCTTACGTACCGGAATCTTCTCAAGGCAAAAAGATGCGACCGCGCCAAACCCAGCGTGCTTCTCTACCCCGACCCGCCACTTGGCGACGAAGAAATCGAGGTGCTTGAGGACTTCAATCCTACGAATGTAACCTTCACTACCCCAACGGCAATTTCCGCTCAATCTGGCTTAGCAAAGCACGAGGTGCCGCTTAAGGGGCGCTTAGTCGGACTTTCTATCTCTAACTCCCCCGACCTCCCTGAGCGCGGTATGAGTCTGGAACACCTTGAAGATGCGATGGTGGAATGCGCTCGGCACCTTCTCGCGCAGGGAGCGTCTCTTGCCTACGGCGGAGACCTTCGTCCCGGTGGGTTTACAACGATCCTTTTCGAACTTGTGCGAAGCCACAATCGCGCGGGAAGCAAAGAGCGCATCGATAATTTTCTGGCCTGGCCAATTCACCTTCGTCTCGATCCTGCCTCCTGGCACGAATACCTTGATGAGATTCATCCCTACCGTTTCTCGCCGCCTCCCGATCTTGGCCTGGACGAGAAGGTGTACATACCGCCCGATACTGCGACAGGCCGTTACATTTGGGCGCGGTCGCTGACCACGATGAGACAGGAGATGAATCAAAAAACCCATGCCCGTGTGCTTCTCGGCGGCCAAGTGACCGGTTTTAAGGGCAAATATCCGGGGCTCTTCGAAGAGGCCCTTTTGGCATTCCGTTCTGACAAACCGCTTTACCTGGTCGGCGGCTTCGGAGGTTGCACGCGCTCCATTGTGGACGCGTTGAAAGGCAAAACTCCCGAGGCTTTCACGGAAGCTTTCCAGGCGCAAGAACCCCTCTACAAGGCCATTGCGGAGCGCTACCGTGCAGATGCCGCTGACAAAAAGACAACCCCGATCGACTATGCCGGAGAACTCCAGTTCCTTCAGGCGAAAGGAGTCGCAGGCCTCAACAATGGCCTCTCTGAGGACGAGAATGAGATACTTTTCACTAGTAGGAACCTTCCAGAAATTGTCTACCTGCTGCTTAAGGGCCTCACGCAGCGGCTCGGCTGATTCCGCGTTCGGGCTGGCCATAAAATCACACTCTCTATCAGAGGATTGTCGGGCCGCACAGAGTAGGCTAGAGTCCTCCTTCTATGTCACAGAATCGCTATAGAGTCTTCGTCTCACATGGCAGCGACGATAGTTGGATCGCCGCGCAAATCGCAAGGTGCGTCCGGGACCTTGGGGCGGATGCGTTTTTGGATGAGACAAATATCCCAAAAGGGGACAATTTCAAGCAGATCATTCACCGCGAGATCGCATTGAGCAATGAAGTCATAGCCCTCTTTACTCCGTGGTCCGCGAAACGGTCCTGGGTGTGGATCGAAATTGGTGCAGCATGGGGTCAAGATAAACGCGTTGTGGCTGTGTTTTACGGCATGGACCTCGGCGACTTGGAAGAGAGCGGTCAAGGCAAGGGGATGCTTGAGGATATCAATGTTCTGCAACTGAACGACATCGAACCGTATCTCACGCAACTGGCAGAACGGGTGAACGGAGCACATCATGTTTGACGTGTTCATCTCCTACGCAATTTCCGACCGCGATGAAGCAGAGCGTCTTGTCAGCGCGTTGCGCGCAAACAATGTCTCCGGCTGGTTGGACAAAGCTGATATTGCGGGTGGCGCCAGTATCCCGTCCGCAGTACGTGCTGCCTTAAAGGGATCAAATGTCGTTGTCGTGTTGTTATCGCCTAGCGCGCTACGAAGTGAATGGGTTCAGTTTGAAATCGGTGCCGCTGAAGCGTTGGGCAAGAAGATTGTCCCCGTAATAGTTTCGGGGGAGCATCTTGAAAGGGAATTCCCCGACATTCTGAAGAATCGCAAGTGGATCGACGCGCGGCACAGATCGCACAAAGACGTTGTTCGGGACTTAAAGCTCGCCTTGGAGTAGGCTCAACTAAACTAAGAAGGTTAAATTCACAACATGGCTCTCGATCTGCAGTCTATATTGCCTCAGCTTCTCGCACCTGCCGTCGCCTGGGCGGAGATGCAATCGCATCAGGTGCAAGAGGAAGGAGAGCGCTTAAGTGCACCAAATCTGGCGCTTGCAAGAAATGCGGGAGTCAAGCAACCTGAACTAATCCGCACCAAGACTGTTGCTGAGCTTCCGCTTCCGACTGAACCCATTCTGCGCCAAGCCGCGCTCCAAACTGGATTGCTTGGCCCCGAAATGGTCGGGCTTACGCTCGGATACAGCATTCTCGTCGTTAGCGGACATTTGACACCAAGGCTTGTGTCACACGAATGTCGCCATGTATATCAATATGAGATGCATGGCTCCATCGCTGCCTTTTTACCGGTTTATTTAGAACAAATCGTCACAGCCGGGTATTGGGATGCTGAGTTCGAACAGGACGCACGTGCCCATGAGGTTGAAGCGTAGTTTGATGTTCTCATCGGCTAAACGAGGACCGCCGTACGCATTATGTCTTCTGCAACGCGTGCGGCACCGCCGTAATTGGGAAACAATGTTGCTCCCGTTCCCTCGGTCATTTTGTTATCCGGACAATTTCTTCAAGCAGCGCGTCGAGCTGCTGAGCGCAATTCACTTGCTGGGCAGTGGGCAGAGCCTCCCTTTTGCGTATCTGCAGGTGCCCATCGGCCACGTTCCGGGATGCGCTCTGAAGATGCTGCATCGTTCCCTTGAACGATTTCCCGCCATGATTGTTCGCGACTTCATCGAAGTTCTTTTTGCCAAATATCGGCGGCACATGGTCGAGAAGACTGCGTGTGAGCATTGCGGTCGCGAAATAGCAACCCTCGCCGTACGCAGTGTTGATTTCCTCGCAGAGCCGGATGAGCTTCCTGAAGTCGAAATCCGGGGACTTGAGCGCTTGCAATTCCGTAATTCGGCTGTCGGCGATAATGGTGAGCGGACTCGCCGCCGCTTGCTTTCTCGGAATACTTGTTGGCTGTGCTTCCTTCATCCGTACCCACTGCCATGCCAAGTCCTGCGTTTCGAGCGTACCTCCGACAACCCGTGTTCCACCCGTCAACAGATCATTCTTTACGCGCTCGACTCCGAGCTTTTCCCACTCCTCGAATCGCACGGCGTTCCTCAAATACCGCTCTCCTTCCCCGGAGATATAGAACCAGTCTGCGGGTTGTTGGTCGTTGTGAATCAACAGCCCCTGCCTTTCAAGCCAATTCCACGCCTCCATCATCCGCTTTGTCACTTCGGGCTGGCGGCTCCCATATTCCGGCTCCTTGGGCAATGTCCCGAGACCGACATTCCGGTTTTCAAGCATCGCCCGGAAATATCCGCGATTTAGTCCCGCGTGCTGGTAAACCGTGTTGAGCCCCTCATAGCTCTTAAGGTGGAGAAGCAAAATCTGGCCAAGTCGCAAGAGGTCGAGACTTAACAACTCATCCGCGGTGGGCATGAATGACTTTAACGGTTTAAGCATAAGCGTGTGATAACGTCCTTTATCACACGCTATCAGAACACGACAGACGAGAGTAGAGTGAGGTCGCTTTTCCCACTCAACTGAGACAGGAATGCAACAATGCCTTTCACCCAGGATGCGTTCATGCTCAAAGCAATCCGCCGGGCTGGCTCGCGTATATCTGCTCCCCGATAATGCTTTCGAGGAATTGTTCCGGTATCAATCGCTCAAAAACGCCGAGTGCGTTTTTTACCAATGACAGATGTTCATCCCAATCCCCGCCCTCGACACGACGCCATGCGCTTGGCATGTAGCGTACCAGAATGGATAAAGCATACAGGGTAATCACCGCAACGGTCCGAAACTCCGACATGCCGCCGATAACAGGTAGTATCAACGTCGAACCCTTTTTAAAGGGGCTGTGATGCACTGGCAGCACCTCATACCAGTATTCCCGTCCCGCATGATCAACGCGCGCACGGTAAGTGCTCCCGTCTTCAGCTCCAGCGGTAACCAATGTAATTTCAGTGATAGGCCAGTCGGCCGCACGAATCTGCGCTTCTGATATTCGACCAGAAGCGTCTATCAGGCGGATGTAAGTGCTCTCGGGCTTTTGCAGGCCACGGCCTGCGCTATTTCCTTCCGGTATGAAAACCGGCGCGATCCACGACGGTGCGGTCTGAAACACCTCCAGAAATAGGTCGCCTAGTTCAGGAAGCGCGCCTAGCAACTCACGCAATGTCGTGAGGGTACCCGCAGGCTTCTTCTCCAGATCGCTCTGAGACTTGGCCTTCTCCTTGGGGTACGCGCTGATATCGTGGCCTAAAAATGCAGCCCAGCGTGGAAAGAAGCCCGAAGCGATAACGCCAACGTTCAACCCTCCGTAATCCCCCGTACCCGATGGCAGCACGTACAATCCATGGCCGTATTTCGTCATTCCCTCAACCTCGTCAAGATCGGCGGGTCCTTGCGGCGATGCCAACATCTCCGCGAAAGCCAATGCCATAGATCCGTAGTAAAGCGTCACAATGCGCCTATTGAGGCTCTCAAATGGTACTCCGCGAAAGTAATCGGAAGCGTTTCGCATTGCGAACGCGACGCCCTCAGCCTTCTTCCTGATAGCGTACGGCGTTAAGACTATGGACTCCTCTGTGGCCCGCCTCGTAATCAGCTTCTCCGCTAGGGTGACGCTGGCAAATTGATCTAACCGTGACCAGATACCGGCTAGAGGGTTTTCCCCAGTGATCTGGCGGACTCGGCGGCGCCGCGCCGGAGGTAGCAGTTTGTGCGTGTCGGGTACCAGTTCCTTGTTCCACCCAACGAGCACCGGAAAAAACTCTCCGATAGGCGACACCGGCTTCGCAATGCCATGCGTAAAGCTCTCAATGTGGTACAGGGCTCCGTTTGTGAAAATGTGATCGACAGCGGCGTCAAGCGCCTTGTAGTGCCTGTTATCGGTCGCCGACGTGTACAGCAGCGCCACTCGGCGCGTCATCGCCCCTTTCTTTGCCTCGACAATTAGATACTCGCCGGAGATGTCTTCGGAACTCACGACAGTCTCCCAGCCATGTGAGCGGAACGGCTTGAGTAATTGCTGGTCGGCGGCTTCGCGGAGAATCTTCATCCGCAGTTCGACTCCTTGTCCTCCCATCCCACTCACCCCTTCCAATCCCGGTCTTCAGTTTGCGTGTGGCTGGCTTTCGCAAAAAAGTGATCATAGCGTCTTTCAGCTTGGAGCAACCTCTTTTATCGGACGTAATCCTATCAGCGGTAAAATGGTTTACATTCGTTAACGATTAATGCATGGATTAGTGCCAACTCTAGAAGGAATGTTTCCATGGATCTTTCCAGCCTGTCCGCTTCGGCGCTACTTGCCCTCCACGCTCAGGTCGCCGATGAGCTTCGTTCACTGGGCGTTGCACGGAGTTCAAACAACCCCACAGGAGATCTGGCCGAATTCCTCTGCTGCAAGGCTTTTGGCTGGAAACAAACGGGAAATTCCAACCCCAGTATTGATGCCATTGATTCCGAGGGCATTCGCTACCAGGTTAAAGGACGCAGGATCACGCGATTCAACAGCTCTCGCCAGTTATCCGCGATCCGCAATCTAAAAGGGGCGCATTTCGATTTCCTTGCGGGTGTGCTTTTTAACGAAGACTATAGCGTGATGCGCGCGGGGCTAATACCGCATGCAGTGGCCTTGGAGCGGGCCACATTCGTTGAATACACCAACAGCCATCGGTTCCTCTTGCGCGACGATATCTGGAACGCTTCCGGTGTCCGGGACGTGACGATTGAACTCCGAGCGGTTAAGTTTTAGAGAACTGTAGGGGGCGCAATGGTCGATACGGCGATTTTCTTGGGGGCCGGAGCATCAAAGGCAGAGGGCGCACCTCTGCAGGGCGAATTGTTTCAGGAATATTTTGCCTCCGCCCTTTTTAAAAACAGCCACGACGAAATGGACCGGGAACTGGCGACCTTCTTCGCATTGATGTTTCAGATCGATGTTGATAACGGCGACATCTCCAAAATCAAGTTTCCTACCTTTGAGGAGGTGCTCGGTCTGACGGACCTTGCCATTATGCGCAAGGAATCCTTCAGAAACTTCGACATCGAGAACAGGGCAACGAATAGCGGTAGGCTGAGGTTCATCGCTCAGTACTTGGTGTTCCTTGTCGCGAAGGTCCTGGACCACCATCTGCGAGGGCGCGCCACATTCCACCGTCAGCTTGTAGACGCTCTGCTCAAAGCAAACCAACTGAAGAACGTCGTTTTCGTCTCGACCAATTACGACATTCTCATCGACAACGCGCTCACAGAGATGAAGGCGCACGGCATAGACCTGGACTACGGCGTCGAGTTTCGCAATTTCGAGGAGGGCGGCCGGGGGCGTCCGGCGCTCGATAGCCGCGTCCAGCTTTTCAAACCGCACGGCTCGCTAAATTGGCTATTCTGTCCGACCTGCAATGAACTCGAAATCACGCCCGAGGAGAAGGGCGTCGTTACCCGGCTGCTTATATCCAATTTTACGGGTGCGACCTGCCCACACTGCCAGAGTGTATACTCTCCGCTGATCGTTCCGCCCACCTTCTATAAGGACCTAAACAACGTTTTTCTCAGCTCGATTTGGAATCGGACCGATATTGCGCTTCGGAGGGTGAAACACGTCGTTTTCTGCGGCTATTCTTTTCCGGACGCCGACATACACATCAAGTATTTGCTGAAGCGCGCCCAGACGAATAGAGTCGGGCAGCTGAAATTCACCGTGCTTAATCACTACAAGGGTAAGGACCCCAAGGCTGCCGCGGAAGAAAAATACCGCTATGAACGATTTTTGGGGAGTAGAGTGAAATACACGGATATGTCGTTCGAGGATTTGGCTGCCAATCCGCTAACGGTGCTGGGGCGATAGATGCTAACCGGGAAGTTGCGGCGGACCGAGCAGAGTGTCGAAGAAGAACAAACCCGACAGACTGATCATGTAGGCATCTTAAATCCGTGAGGAGGCTTGAACAGGCCAGCCTCAACAGAATTGCGATACAAGCGGGCATGACGTCTCACGCATTTGTTCCACAACCCGAGGGCCTGAAGTTGCGGAACGAGAATCTGACTGGCTCCGACCACATGGTAGCGGTTTGACAGCGTATGGCCAATGGCGCGATTGGCGTTTCGATAGGATGTGGGCAGAACCTGCCGATCAGGGTTGAGAAGGCAAAAGTAAGCTGCGCTATAACACATACCTTGAATGTCCAGAAACACCCGGAATTGCTCGTTGATGTATTCGCCCACGCGATATGCGGCGTCGAGGCAAAGAATGACAGTCTTAGGGGCAACGCGTATCTGCTGAGATTCGAGAATAGTGGGAGCGGGCGGCGACTTCGAGCCGGGACGCTTCGGCCAGCTCTGGAGAACCTGCGCCAGTCCTGGCGAGCTTGACAGAGATGCAAGGTGTCCGGATGCTTTGCCACTCGAATGCGCGATGCAATTCCGCATGACACGGAAAAGAGCAAGAAGAGGCCGCCACGCCACAATGTTTGCACTCTCTAGGCCGAGATCTTGGCATAGTTTCCACAGCGGCTCGTCTTCTTCATTCACTGCCTTGATCGCCGGACGAGGAGATATTGCAATACGCGCGGCAGCGCACCATCGTGAATGTTCTGCACGTAGAGCTGAAGAAAAATCATCCAGCGCTGAATGTATCTGCACAATCGCGAGGCGGCAGGCATCCTCTGCAGCGCGATCAAGTATTGCTGCCACGCTCGACCAGTCATGTCCGTCTCGCCATTTCTTCTCCATCCTTGAAACGAACGCCGTTCGGACGGCCTGAGCATTCGGACCAGCCGCCTCATCAGAAATATGGCGGATTGCGGTTATGCCAGCCTTGAACTGGTGATTAAAGGCGTTATGAAAGTCCAGGAACTGGGCGAGTGGTTCCGTGATGGCCTGTGAGATGTCCATTGCACGCACACCGATGGCACACGAGACTATCCTTGCGATAGCCGTTGTACAAGATTTATGGCTGAGGCATCGTGAGGTCGAGTAATGATGTGCCGCCGCTTCAGCGCAAAGCGTTGTTCAAACCCGATAATGTATTTTATCGGGTTAGAAGACAAATGCGTTGTGACTATCTTCAATTTGTCATTATTAATGCGTTGTCGAATTGCAACAACCTCGCTTTATCGCATAACATCGACACTTCCCGAAACTTAGGGGTACGGATTCACCGATGCCACGCATAGAGTCGATCACGATTCGGCGCTTCAAACGGTTGGAAGAGATCCACCTCAATCTCGGTGAGACTACGCTGCTGATCGGCGCAAACAATTCGGGCAAGAGCAGCATTCTTCAGGCTATCCACTTCGCTGTTTCAATTGCCCAGTCTGCGCGGCTTGTCGGCGAAGGCGTTTCATGGCGCAATGATGCGTTCGAACTCTCCTTTAACCCTTCGCAGCTCATCTATTCACCGGTTGCCGATGTGCTCTCACTGGCTTCCGGAGGAACGTTGCAAGAACCGCGTGCGACCCAGATCGAAATAGAGTTTCAAGACGATACCGGTGCGCGCTGCACGGTGGGTCTTCGGAGAGGCCGCAATCGTAATATTGCCGTGGCAATCGCAGGCCGTCAGCTCGGCGAATTGTTGATGGATCTCGAGCATCCTTTTACCGTTTATGCGCCTGGGCTGGCAGGAGTTCCGAAAGAGGAAAGATATCTGTCTCCGGGTGTCGTACGCCGTGTTGTCGCGCGAGGTGATGCCAACCTTACGCTCCGCAATGTGCTGCGCATGTTGCGTGCCGACAACGATTCTTGGAATCTGTTTGTGGAAGACATGCAGTCGATTTTTGACGGAGTTTCCGTTGACCTTAGCTTTAACGAAAATACCGACGAGAATATCCAAGCGCACTTTCAGCTGCCTGGCGGCCCGCTGCTACCAATCGACGCAGCCGGCACGTCGATTTTGCAGGCGTCACAAATCTTGGCGTATGTCGCGCTGTTCAAGCCTCAGGTTCTAATCCTGGACGAGCCAGATTCCCATTTGCATCCCGACAATCAGCGAGCGTTGTGCGACCTCATCTATAAACTGACTTCCGGACGTGGCTTCCAGGCCGTGATTAGCACTCATTCACGACACGTTCTGGACACGATGAAAAACCAGAGTGCCGTGTTCTGGCTGACGAAGGGCACTATTGTCCAAAACGACGACCTGAATGCCACGGCAGTTTTGATGGACCTTGGTGCTTTGGACTCCGTAGACTATTTTGCTGATGGGGAAATCAGGTGCGTTGTGGCTTCGGAAGACGCCGACAAGAGTCCCCTGGCGGCGGTGTTGTGGAGTAACGGCTTCGTTGAAGATGACACGGAAATTGCTTCATATACGGGTTGTTCTAAGATTGAATCGGCGCTGGTCCTGGGTGCTTTTCTTGGAAGCAAAGCGCCGCACGTTCGACTTGTTATCCATCGTGACCGGGACTATCTCAGCGCGGCGGGATGTGCCACATTTACCCAGCGCTTAAACCAGGCGCACGTGGGACCCTTCTTAACAGACGGCAACGATATTGAGAGCTATTTCCTAAACTCAGCTCACTTAAATGCTCTCAATCCCGGCGTTGCGACTGCGCGAATCGACGAACTCATCGGGCAGGCTACACAGGAGACCGCAGCGAAATCAATCGAGGCACTCGTAAACCAGCGCACTCAGGAGGCTTTTAAGGTTAGACAAGACGGCGGCCCAGCGCCGAACCACGGCGAGATTGCTGTTACCGCCCAAGCCGATTACGCGGCCGATCCAGCCGGTTACCGCCGCGGAAAGGTAGTTCTGGGTCGATTGCAAGCGCTATTGCAACAAGAACTCGGCAACAATCCACGGGTGTTTCACCCGTCACCGCATCTCCAATCGCTGGCATTGTCCGCATTAGCCAACGGTATCTGGCCTCCGGCCGTTTAGATTTTTTCTAACTGTCGTGCGCAAGGGCAAACCTGCGGATCTTGGCTGACATTGCTTCAACCACCTCGTCGTAACTGTATTTAGCGGAGATAATCGGAATTCTTTCAACGTACTTAAATCGCTCCGGCTTCAACGACTTTTTGCAATGCGATTCAAAGGACACTGGGTCTTCAGCAACAATTGCCACGATGTCGCGGTATCTGAATTCGAAGTCACCGCGATATCGCCATTCTCTTTCCCAAGCGAAATCATAGTTTTCCGCGATGATGTTGATCAGCGAATAATATTGGATGATGGACCGATAGTGATCAGCCTGCGCTTTCTTCAGCTTATCCAGACGATTTATATTCCGGAAATCGGCTCGGAAGCGTGACAGTAAATAGTGCTTCAATTTGGTGCCCTTTGCGTTGAGATACACTGCCGGGCAAGCCCCTCTCTTAATCATCGCGTCTTTCGAGAAGACGAAGCCAAACCCCTTCAGGGCAATCGCCCGTCCTGGAATCTCTCCGGTTAGGCGATGTATCTGCGTGAGCGGAGTCTCGGTGAAACAAACCGTGTTGAACTGCTTTTTCAGGACCGGGCTGAAACCATCAAATTCGTAGTGAAAGAGGCAATGCGCATTTCTGGCTTCGATGACCTTGTGTCTCAGCATGGAGACAAGGTTCTTCTTAGCATCATTTCGTGTAAGGTGAACGAGAAAGCGACTCAAATCGTCTCGGTGAGATGGATGCGCCATCAGGCCCTCTTCACGCTATCTCAACGCATGATAAGCGACAACATTCTGAATGATAACGTCCTTTATCATTCAGGATCCAAAGCCTTTGCGAAGCCCTGCTTACAGCAAGCAGCGAACTTCCAGGGAATGGGACTCTCAGGGCTGCTTCACAGTCGATCCGTTCGCAGACGTCGCCACTACGACCATAGTGCGCGCGATTTTAGACTGCTAGTCCAATCGTGGACGAAACCTTGAGAATGTCAAAGGTTTCTTCGCCCTGGAGTCCAAACGACTCCGCATTTCTCCCTTGCCTCAAACTGCAGCGCCAAAATCCCCGTCCGGCCAAGTTATGTTCCTAATCGAACAGCGGCACTTCCGGCCTTTTCCTGCGTTGCGGTCATCGGATCCGTGGGCCGATTCAGCGACAACGATGAGTTAATCCCAAAGAAAATGGCGAATGTGGGTCCGCTGCTGTCTGGCTTCGCCGCACTCGAGGGTGTATGTTCGTGTGATGAAAGTCGCGGTAATTCACGGGATTGGCAATCGGTTCGAGGGGTATGAAACGATCGCGGCGGCGTGGCTACCGGCGATGAACAGCGGGCTACGCGAAGCGGGCTTTCCCATAATTGAAAAGCCGGATTTCACCCCAATTTTCTTTGGAAGTATCTTTCGTCCAAATGAGGCACGAGGCAGTGAAACAACACTCTCGGCGAACGATGAGGAGTGGATCCGTGAAATGCTGCTAGAGTTCAATCGGGAAGCGGCGCGGCTGGCCGACCTGAATCGGTCAGACGAGGATGCCAAAGGAGAGGATCCGCGCGTTCAATCGCCTGGTGACTCGAGGCGTGGAGAAGAACTTACCCGGGGACGCACCCCCCAGGGCTTACAGGCCATTCTGAAGCAACTTTCGAAGTCACGCTTCTTTAAAGCACTTGGTCCCGAGCGCCTGCTGCTTGCAGACCTGCGCGAGGTGCGCCGGTATTTACACGAACCGGAGATTAAAGCAGCCGTCCTAGCTAGGTTTGAAGAGTGCATCCACGCGGAAACCCGCGTTCTGGTGGGCCATTCGCTGGGTTCTGTAGTGGCGTATGAAGGTCTATGCAAGCATCCAGAGTGGAAGATCCGTACTCTCGTTACCCTGGGTTCGCCATTAGGGATTCGCACTCTCGTCTTCGACGCCCTCACGCCTAAGCCATCCAATGGACGCGGTGCGTGGCCAAATGTCAGGGACTGGGTGAACATCGCCGACAAAGGCGATATTGTCGCGCTCGAGAAAGAGCTTTCCGATTTCTTCGGCCCAGTTGAGGATGTTCCGATCTACAACGGTTGGGCTGCGCATGATGTGCGGCGCTATCTTACTGCAAAAGAAACGGGACAAGCCATCGGTGGGGGTCTGAAGCCGTGACTGCCGTCAGCCGGCGGTTCCTGATCGCGATTGGCTCGCCCGACTGTCCCCAGATGGGTTTCCGCCTTCTCCCCAAGGTCAGCACCGACGTAGACCGGATGGCGGCCTTCTTCACTTCTTCCGAACAGAAGTACCGACGCGTGCTCACCGACGAAATTCCCCTGGGCGCGGAAGCCCGGCGCATCGAGACAGAATTGGAGAAATGGTTCTCCGATGAAGACAGGCGAGAGGAAGATTGTGTTGTCATTTACTACGCCGGCCACGGTGGACAGGCTGGAAAATTTAGCCAACACTACCTGTTCACGAGCGACTCGCACCCTAAGCGATTGACCGGAACTGCAATCGAAACTGGAAATCTTCCAAAAATTCTTTTCTCCGGAGATGGAGAGCGACCTCAATCGGTGCTCTTAATCCTTGACACCTGTTACGCGGGCGAAGGAGGAGGACAGGCCGCAGCAGCGCTTTCAGCGGTAAAGGGTTCCGCGTTTGGCGGCGTTGGCGCTGGCTTTTATATTTTTGCATCCGCAGGCCCAAATGACACGGCAGGAGACGGCGCGTTTGTGGACGCGTTTCTCGAGTCGGTTGCCGACAAAAACGACTTCGGCGCAGGAGGTGCGGCATATCTCGACCCCGTAGAGATTTCGACCGTCGTAAATGAACGCTTCAAACGATCAATCCGAGGCCAACGGGCAGAGGCGGATGTAGTTGGGGGCGGCAAGATCCGCCAAACATTCATCCGCAACCCTGATTACTCGCCTTTGCTGGCGGGCTCTACCCTGGAAGACATCCACCACTGGGATGTGAAATCAAGGGGCGTCGACACGTTCACGCTGGCGGGAGATTTTTTTGTGGGGCGCCAAGCAGCTCTGGCTGTACTGCGGGAATGGCTAACATCTGCAACCAGCGACCGTCGGGCGCGGGTGGTGACAGGCGGTCCGGGGTCGGGTAAGTCAGCATTGTTGGGGCGCTTAGTTATCGAAATCCAGCGTCAGGCAGCGAGCGGAACAAAGACAAACGTTTCCGTTCATGCGCGTCGCTTGAGTCCGGGACAGGCCGTTGCGTCTGTCGGCAGTCAGCTCGGTACCAAGGACGTCGATTTCGAGGGCGTACTGCGATTCCTGGCCGAGCCAGGGCCGACCATTCACGTCCTGGTCGATGCCCTGGATGAGGCGCTCGAACCAAGAACGATTGAAGATCAGCTGTTAGTCTCGCTCGCTGCCATTCCCAGGGTGCGGCTGGTCGTGGGCACACGCAAAGATGGCTCTGGGCGCGTACCGCTGGGCTCCAGCGCGGTTGAGATTGATTTGGACTCCCCAGCGTATTTCCAGGAATCCGATGTCGGGACCTACGTTTTGCGTAGGCTCTCAGATGCGGAGTCAGGTCTTGCCGCAAAAGTTGACCGCGCGAGACTGGAAGAACTCGCGCGCGCAGTAGCTAGGCGCAGCGGCCAGTCCTTTTTGTATGCTCGCGTCGTATGTCAATGGCTTGCGAAGACGGGAGTGAACGTAGACACGAGTGCGGCCGACTGGATCGATCGAATCAGCCTTCCCCCTGACGTCCTGGATGCATTTGGCCGGGACCTGGGTCGTTTCGATCCTGCGCGGAAGAGGCGTTTTACCGACCTCCTCATGCCGCTCGCATATGCGCAGGGCAAAGGCCTTCCCCAGAAAACGCTATGGCAGCAATTGGCCACCGCGATCGCCGCACGCGACTACACGAACGCTGATATCCGCGAACTGAAGGAGCAGGCTGGTTACTACATTGTCCGCGACGTGGAAGAGGAGGAGACCGTCTACCGGCTGTTCCATGAAGCCTTTGCGCAGTATCTGCGCGATCTGAGCAAGGATGAGGATATCCATCGGCGGATGTATGACTCGCTCCGGAGCAGCGTGCCCCACGACACCGCGGGGCACCCCGAATGGGCCAATGTGCACGAACCTTACCTTCGCAAGTATCTGGCCGCACACGCCAGGCATGCCGGGCGACTTGAGCAGTTAATGGACGATGCGGATTTTCTTCTCCACGCGTATCCGCAAGCGTTGACATCGGTGCTTAGAACAATGCCGGCCGATCCGAGAGGTTGCGCTACGGCATACCTGCGAGCCTATCCGCACATGGCGGCGACAGCCATCAGCGAGCGCGTGCAGTATCTGGCTCTCGCGGCGGCGCAGTACAACTGCGGCACGCTTTTGGAACCCCTTCGCGGCAGAGAATCCTGCTGTAACTGGTTCCCGGTAAAGGCCTGGTACCGTGACATCGGAAGTCACCTCATTGCACACATGCCGAATTTCCAGTACGCATGCCTGACCCGGGCCCCCGATAACATCGTAAAACTTGTGGTAGTCGCGAACGATAGAGTGCGTGTTCTCAGCCTGTCCACCGGAGAAGACCTAGCAGGCTTCGCGTCCTCGAATCACGATGTGGCCTCGGTAATTGACCTATCCGGTGGAGATGAGATTCTGATCGCGTTAGCTCATAAGAATGGAGATCTCAGCGTCATGAATGTTAGCCAGCAGAGAGTGATCTGGCGGCAACGCGCAACAACCGAACGATCGCCAAAAATCTGCGTTGTCGATGGTGTGGCTGATCGGATATTTGTCTCCGGTGCTGAAGTCGGCACGATTTCGGCCTGGTCGTTATCGAACCCCAAAAGACTACGCGAGTTTTCAGCGCATAAATCGGGTATAACCTTCGTTGGCTCGGGCACTCTACAAGATAGAAAGGTGGTAATCACGTGCAGCGACTCCTACGTTCGCGGCCGCGTTGTCGAGACAAAGCAGATCCGGGTGTGGGACGCGAACTCGTTAGCGTTGGTGCGAGCCTTCACGGGACCAGAAGGCAGCTTCGCCAGGTGGGCCGCGCTGGCCGAGGTTGGGGGTAGATCTTGTTTGGTCGCATATTTCTCTCCTCCCGGGCAATACCGCATCTACGATCCATACACGGGCGACGAGCTGGCCATTCTCAGTGATGTAACTTCGAACCCTTTTGGCTGGTCCAAGGAGTCGACAGCCGTTCTTAGCGGATACTCAAACTCGTTTGGATGGATTCGCTTATCTATCGTCGACCGCACTTCGATTGCGATGGAGGCAACCGCGAATGCAAACGTCGAAGGCGGCCTATGGCTCGGTCCCGCCGATTCCGGTGGGCGTCCCGTCCTGGTCAGCATTGGAAGTACAATTCGCGTTTGGGATCTCGAGAATCTGCTGCAGACGGTAAAACAAACGGTCAAGGCCAGAGTCGGCATCGTGCATGAAGGCGGTGAACCGCTATTTTTGCTGTCGGCCCCGGCTCTGAGCCAGTATTTCGCAGGGTTAAGCCGTTACGGCAATTTGAGAGTATGGGCTGGTGATGGAAGCTGCGTTCTGTTGCAACAGGTAACGGTGTCGCTCGATCAGCCAGGCGCTCACGACTTCAACTTTCTGCAGATGGTCGATTTCAATCGGCAATGTCTCTATGTCACCGCTGGGAGCAGCGGTGTAGTACAAGTCTGGGATTTGAACGGCAATTCCGTTTTCCAGAAGCTCCGCGTCGACGGTTCCGTTTCCGCATTCTCCGTTCACCAAGCCGGCCAACACCTGCTGGCCATCCTGGCGCTTCGAGTAGGACAAGACCATGAAGTGGGCGTATGGGACCTGGTGCGGGGCGAGGAGATTACTTCGAAAGGACGATTTTTAATTGAATACTTGCGTGACAAAGCCATCAACCACGTTGCGGCCTTAGAGCATGATGGGGGAACGATTGTGGTTGGCGCCACAGGACATTCCTTCTACCGGGAAATCACAGCATGGTGCCTGAACAGCCCACCAGCTGACCCAATCAAGCAGAAATATGGCGTATCAGCTCGGAAAGTACTATGGGAGATCCAGGCCCTCCAGGAAACTAGGTGCATGGCACCTGTTCTGCTTGGGGGTCAAACGGCCATAGGAGTCGGTGACGAAAAAGGCTGGATTACTATCCTCGAACCCTCGGATGGGCGAGTCATCGGCAGTTATGCAGCTCATGAACAAGAAGTAGTTGGTGTGACCTCTATGAAATTGGCAGAAAGACATCTCGTGATCTCGGCCGGGTCCGAAGGCACAATCGCCGGAACGGTGCTATCTGCGCAGAACACCGGGAACGCACCTGATATCCGATTCAAAATTGAGATCGGCGACCGGATCAGAGCGATTGCTGCGTTCGCAAATGGCGGCGTGGTCGCGGCAACGGAGGAGGGATTCCTTCTGTTTCGCGTGGCGCACTGAGCGTGCCCACCTACTAAGCGAAACCTCATTTCTAGTTCAGATAAGACCTGCAGGCTTAGATCTGTTTCTGAATAGGTGTCCCTACTGGCTTTTTATTCACTGAGCTTGATCTCTGGCGAAAAGGGTGTACCACGTGGCCGAGTAGTTGGCATTTCGGAATGACCCCGATCCTCTTGCAGCTTACCAAATCACCAAATCAAGTGGTGAATGATAAAGGACGCTATCGCCAACATCGCGCGCAATCGCGAGGTCCCAAACTTTTTAAGCCGCATCGATAGCGACTGAGGGATTGTGAGGGTGTCCGAGCAACTGACAGTCTTGCGTCGCTGTCTTTTGGAAATGGGAAGCGGCTCCTTTTGACCCCATCGAGAGTTTCGTGCTCGAAGAAGCTCAGATCTTTGACGAACTGTTCGGTAGTCGCGGCGGCGCGATCCGCCGACCGCAAGGCGCACGTTGACCGGCGCAGGTCTCGGGCTCTACATTGGCACGATGGGCTGGAACACCTTTTCGCATGAGCAGCGCCACGTGGGATCAGGGGGCGATTTGCCGGACGAGTTGTCGCCAGACGGTGGAGTTGTTCCAGTAGGAAACGTGGGCGAGTAACGGAACGCATGCATCGGGGTCGGCGATGTTGGTTACGGCGGGAAAAATTTCAAGACCGGGCAAGTCGTAGAATTTGAGGCTGCCGGAGATGATGTCGTTGGAAGAGAAGACATTGATCCAATTGAGTTTGCGAAACTTTGGGTAGCTCATAATGAGGGGTTGCACGGTGGAGGCGAGCCGTTCGCGGAGGTGGAGAGAGTCTTTAGCCTGGATGGTGAAGAAGAAGGCGGTTTTATTGAGCGGTGAGCCGAAGGTAATCAGGGATTTGGTGCGCTCGGCAACGTTGAGTGCGTTGCCGGAAAGCCAATCGTCCAGCATGAGGCGGTTAAGGGTGTCGTAGGCGATGACCGAGCCGAGGGAATGGCCGACGAGAGCGACGTGATCATAGAGGAACTTTTTACTATCGGGCCCGGCGTAGGCGGTGAAGATGGCGGCGACGACGGAGCGGGCGGCTTCCTTGATTTCATTGCGAACTTTATCGAAGCGATCGAGTTTATTGGGGCGGACGTAGATGGCAACATCGCCGACGTACTGCACCATGATTTCACGGACCTTGCCGCTGAAGAAGATCAAGAATGGAAACACCCAGAGAGAACTCTCCAGAAAGGACAAATACCTGGGCAGCTCAAGACCAAAGCGGACTCCGCCGCACAGTAATAGCGGCACAACGATGGCGAGCAGATTGAATAAAAAGGCCACGAAAGCGAAAAACAACAAGCCGGAGTTCCCGCGAAGAGGCCTCTCGGAAGAGCGTAGAAGCGCGCGCAAAGTCATGGCTACCGCGAGCAGCGCAGCTCCGCAAAGAATGATGGACGTGGCGAAGGCCTGCAGCTGCGCGACGGGCAGGCCGTCGAGGAAGCGGCTCAAGAGAGAGAAGAATTTGTGCAGCAATAGGGAAATCATTCCTGAGCTGTCTTGGTATTGCGAGACCGAACTAGAGTTGGGTCTTGTGAGCCAGTCGAGATGCGTGATAGCGGTCATCAACGCGGCGGTCATCAGGATTTGCAGGATCGTGAAGATCAGGGAACCCCAGCCCAGATAGGAGAGGAATCGCTTCGCGGAGGTGCGTAGATCTTGAGGTTTGCATAAATCGGTGAGAAAAAGAACGATTCCGAAAGTGAAGGCTACTGCGACTAGGCAACTGGCCGCTGCGGCTAGTTGTTGCCAGTGCACCGTGAACGAATCGACGAGCGCTAGCTTGGCTTTAACGGCTGCGGAGGCGAGGATTACGCCGTTGATGACGATAAGGGCGACGAGGACAAGAAGGGTGATGCAGAGGTAGATCGGAGAGCGCAACGGAATCTTAAATGCGCCCATGCCGCCGAACATGGCGCGTTGAAAGGGTTTGAAGGAATTAAGCAGGCCTCGCAGGCCGCCGTCCCAGAGGAAGCTAATGACGTCGGAGAGCTTGGCGACACCTTCTGTATCTGGGGCCCAATAGGTTTCATAGAGATGCAGGTCGTAGTTTTTGGTGTGTCCCTTGGCATCTGGCGCACTACCCTGGACATCGATCTCAACGCGTTGTAAGACCTGACCGGCGATTTTCACGGTGCGAAGGCGTGGCACGGGGTGTTGCTGAGGATTTTGCTGTGCGAGAGTCTGGAGAACGCCGCGAGCGAGGCCGTCCAAGGTTTCAAACGGGATTTGCTGACCCATACCGTGCACAATCCAGATGGCGCGTTTTTCGCGGGCCTGATCGCGCAGGGTCACAGCTTTTGAGGCAGGGTGCTCCGGAGGGATAAAGTTTGCGCGATCCTTCTCGGCGACCTCGGGGACTTCTTTTCCCGCGTCATCCCAGGACTCATGGGGAAGGCGCTCGGTCGGGGCAATGGTGGCGCGGAGATCTGGGTGTTGTGCTTGCGAGGGATCGAGCGGGAATGCGGAATACGATTGCGGTTCAGAAATCTCGTAGCGCTGGAAGTTTCGCTTCGGTGCGTCCGGGGGGACTGGCATAGTTCCTCCCAAAGTGTTGGCGCAAAAGGTATCGCTTAATACTTATAGTGTCAAATACATTCCTCAGAAGATTTGATGGCCCGGGGCACACAGAATAGTGATGGAATTGAATGCCTTCCTGTTCTGGCTTAAGACGGCACAGATCTCGACGACGGTCAGATCGAGGTCGCCACGGCCCAGTGCAGGTAAGACCCCACCTTAAGTCGCTGACTTGGCGATACTGGCGTCATTGCATGTTCGCTGCTATTTCTACAGAACAAATACTTTGAGGAATTCCGACGTGACCTTTAAGCGCGAAGGATATCTCTAATGGAAATATTCACGCAATAATCTTCTCCGTGATATATTCCCGGAACCAACCCGACATGCGTTTAGTATCTGGCCGGGTATCTACTCCCCTCGAAGGAGACCCCATGTCACTCGTCTACACAATTCAAGTAGCCAAGGACCACGCCCAAGTCACCGCAACTTGGAACATTACCGTAGACAATCCTGAATTGATTGCCAGCTTCACATTAAACGTTGAAGGGAAGGCGCTAGACACAAATTGTTCAAGCGGAAACAGCCAGTGCAGCGGTGCAGCCCAAGCAACGCTCTCAAAACCCGATCAGGATTGCCCGGTGAGTTTCGTCATTATGACCAATGCGCCGGAGGAAAAGCACGGTGATGACGTTCTTCGTGGAAACAGGACCTTTGATGATGTGGAATTCGAAAACTCATGATTCCCGATGAAAGGTAGTCGAGGACTTGGAGGCTGAGATGCCCAGATCACAGGCTACGGCGCACTGGTCGAAGGATTTTGTCGAACATCTGAGGACAGTTCTACACGAGTCAGAATCCCACCCTCTCCGCCGCTCATTTCCATCTTACTTCTTGCCAGTTATATTTCTATTGTTTATTTCTGTAAACGATACTAGTATCCACGCAGATATCGAAATGTAATCCTTTGTCCTACACCTCGCAAAAGTCTCTCAGACGGCCCGCGCCAAAGACCGGCGCGTCAGGTGGCTGAGTCATGAAAAAAATAATTATCATCGCGGTTGTCATTCTTGCCGCTATATTCATAGTGGCTTTCGTTGTGGTGGACGAAAGAATCACGATTGTCTTGCCGGAATATTCGCAAGCGCAGGATGTTTCCTGGATTCCTCAGAATTGGACTCCGGCTCAACGCGAGTGGTTCTATCGCGCCGACCAGGGCACGCAAACGTTCAGCGTTCCTTATGAGTGGTTCATCGCTCTCGAGCAGCCCTCGCTTTCTCTCGGTTCCTCTGGTCTCCTGAGCGATTCCACCTACCTTGACCGTTTTGGTTTCATTGTTTTGCCCGGAACCCACGGTAATTCCGAGCTTCCCATCGGCTTTGCTCACGCGGGTCGCGCCTTGCATTCCGACGGTTCAATATGGCTGAATCCGCAGACCAACGCGCAAATGACCTCGCTGGGTTTTACGTGCGCGGCCTGCCATACGGGCCGTTTCACGTACAAGAATAAGGCCGTCATTGTTGACGGTGGCCCGGCGCTCACCAATGTCCAGCGCTTCCAGGAAGCCGTCGAATATTCCATCTTCTGTACGCGCTATGTTCCCTTCCGCTTTGATCGCTTCGCTGACCGTGTTCTGGGTGCGGGCGCCGATCAGGCCAAAAAGCAACTGCGCGCGCAATTCGATACCGTATATTCGGAGGGGAACGCATTTATTAAGTTAGAGAACTCCGTCAAAGCGCGCAGCATCGAGGAAGGCTTCGCGCGACTAGACGCCCTCACGCGCATCGGCAACACCGTCTTCGCCATCGACCTTTCGCACACCGATTCGCACGCTCCGACATCGGAAAACTTCGCCGCGTACACCGCTCCTGTCCATTACCCGCGGATCTGGGACGCCCCGTGGTTTGCCTGGGTGCAATACAACGGCTCCATCCACCAGCCCATGATGCGCAATGCGGGCGAAGCCCTGGGAGTCGGCGCCAAAGTGAATCTTGCCGGGCCCAAGGACCAACTGTTTTCCACTAGCATTGACGTCAAAACCGTTTACGAGCTTGAGGCGCAGCTTGCTGGAACGTCACCCGATGCGGCTTCCGGTTTTCACGGCCTCACCTCGCCAAAATGGCCCGCGCAAATTCTGCCGGCCGTCAACGCCGAACTGGCGGCGACGGGCGAAGCTCTTTATAAGGGCAAAGCCCGCTGCCAGGAGTGCCACCTTCCTCCCGTCTCCGATCCCGCTTTCTGGACTGTCCCGCAATGGCAGCCGGCGAATGCTGACGGGCAGCGCTACCTGAATGTGAACATGATTGATATCTCGCACGTGGGGACCGACCCCGCTCAAGCCGAGGACATGAAAAATCGCAATGTTGTGATTCCCGACGGCTTAGGGATTCCGTCCGGCGCCTTCGGCGTGGCTCTGGCCCAGCTCATCGAGTTGACGGTGAATCATTGGTATGACACCCAGCAACCTCCGACTCCCGGTCCCGTCCGGAATCAGATGAACGGTTTTCGCGACGGCAGCGTTCGCGCGCCGCTCCAATATAAGGCACGTCCGCTGGACGGCGTTTGGGCCACGCCGCCGTATCTGCACAATGGCTCCGTCCCGAATCTCTACGCACTGCTCTCACCGGTCAGCGAACGTCCCAAGACTTTCTATCTCGGTAATCGCGAATTCGATCCGGTAGATGTCGGCTATCGCACTGAGGAATTTCCCGGCGGCTTCAAGTTTGACGTTTCCATTCGCGGCAACCTCAACTCCGGCCACGAGTTCAACAACGGCTCGGGCCCGGGAATCATTGGGCCGTTTCTGACTCCCGACGAACGACGCGCGCTGGTCGAATATCTCAAGACTTTGTAAACGGTTGTGCTCCGTTGAGCCTGGTCAAAAATCGGCTTCGATTTCAGGAGGGTCCCCATGAATCTTTCCAAAAACGCGGTTCGCAAACTCCTCGTCCTCGTTTTGCTTTCCACAGTTGCAATCTCCGTCGCGTGTAGAAAACAGGCCAGCCCCATTCCTACGCCGCCTGAATCGCAGGCGCTTTCCGCCGCTGATGTCTCTCTGCTTTTCCCCGCCCCCGTAACGGCCGCCGACATGAACAAATTGATAGCCGTCGGCGACTTGACCGCGCCCAACTCTCAGGATCCCACGAAACGCGATCCGGTCTGGCCAGCGATTGCTTTCCAGCAATTTGTTGCACTCGCCGACGGCCCGGCATCGCAAGTCGCCGGAACAAAAGCTCACATCAGCTTGCCCTCCGAAGTACAGAATGTGAGCGCCTGGTTTATCGCCGGCATCCGGATCGATGCTGGTGCTCCCGGCCTTACTGACGATATTCAAGCTCAATTCGGCCGTCTCCCGCAGATTCGCCTTATCATCCAACCCATAACCCGCTCCGCGGACGGCACTCCCACCGTTCTCGATATCGCCGGACACCTCATTTTCGATTTCGCAGGCGCGCCGATTCCGCTGCAGCCCGATTGTTTTCCGCGGAGGCTTCCCGATCCCACCGCCTTTAATTCCGTTCTCTCGGACCTCACCGCGCTTCGCGACAAACTGCGCGATGGTCAACTCGGCGCAGATAAGGTCAGTACCTCAGGCAGGCCTCTCGGTGTTCATCCCGGCTTGGCCGACCCCAAGACAGCCATGGCCTTTCGCGGCGAAATTCTGTCCTTTCTCCAAAGACATATTTCCGGAGACCGTCTTGATGGCATGGCCATTGCAGCTCTTCCCAGCCCTGCCCCGGCTCCGTGGATTTTTCTATCGTTCCTAAAAGTCCCCGGCGGGGTTGTACCCGCTTTGCCCAACGGCGGTTTCGTCCCGCTGCACGGCCCCACACTCGACGGTAGCGATAAGCAATTCGCCGAATTACTCCAGCCCGCCGGTACGATTCCACGCGTCGTTCCCGATCCCCATACCAATAATTTGAACCCCATAACCTGCAAAAACGCGGCGGTGTCGGCTAGCAGCCTTCCGGTCGCCAATCGCAGCGGCGTCGCCACTGCCGAACTCTTCGCCGCAACTCCGCCTTCGCCGGACCGCACCAATCAAATTCTCAACACCATCGCCGATCCCACCAAAACGCAGTTCTTCAACGCGGACTGCGTGAGTTGCCACACCGAAACTCGTCGCGCCATGGACCTGCTGAACACAAAGGATTTTCCCGGAATTGATCCTGCAGTTTTACCCCGCGGTCAGTGGGACATCCGCAATTTTGGCTGGTCCCCCACGGGCAAAACCCCTGCCGTAGCCACGGCCACGCGGCGAGCGGCCAACGAAACTGCCGCCGTCGCCGCCTTCATCAATTCAGAATTGCTGCCGAAGTGACAGAACTAAGCGTCGTCGTTCTGTGATTCTGCCCAGATTTTGGGAACGCGGGCAGCATGCGGTTGCCAAGACGAGTCGTTAACAACAAAGGACGTTTGCTTCAAGAATCCGACACTGCTCATTTGCGCTGAGCTTTTTACGAACACGAAACTCCGGAGGTGGCTAAAAGGAGCCACTTCCTATGCCCCCCAAAAAGCAGCTCGAATCTGTCGGTCTTTCTTCGACCCTATCTATCCCTGAACTGCAACAATCCAAGACGGCCGTGCTCAATACGCTCGCTTCTCAGCACTCTCGGCGGAGCTATGAATACGCCATCGAAAGGTTTATCGCCTGGTATTGCTCCGAACCTAGACTAACGTTCAACCGCTCTGTCGTGGTGAAGTACCGCTCATTCCTAGAACGCCTCTCCTTGTCGGCAGCTACGATCAACCTACATCTTTCCGCGATTCGGAGGCTGGCCGATGAGTCTGCAGAAAGCGGCTGGCTGAGCCCGGAACATGCGATCGGAATTCGGAGAGTTAGGGGAGTCAAGCGGCTCGGACGGAAAATGGGCAACTGGCTCACGCGCAATCAGGCTCAAGAGCTGATTGACGCCGCCTCGAACAGTAGTCTGCGCGGTTGGAGAGATGGCGCAATGCTTGGATTGCTGTTGGGATGTGGATTGCGGCGCTCGGAAGTCGTGGGTTTGAACCTCGACCAGTTTCAATCGAGGGAGGGTCGTTGGGTCATTGTCAATTTGGTCGGGAAAGGGAAACGGCTACGAACGGTACCTGTACCGGCGTGGAGCAAGGAGCTTCTCAATGCCTGGCTCCGGCATTCGGGAGTGAGCGAGGGAAAAGTATTCAGGCGGGTTTTGAAGGGTGGAATGCGACACGAAGCTGCCGTGACAGCCAACGTAGTCTGGTACGCGGTGAAGCGGTGCGCCCGGCAGGCCGGCATAAACAATCTGGCACCCCACGATCTTCGCCGCACCTGTGCTCGCCTGTGCCATGGTTGTGGAGGCGAACTGGAACAGATTCAGTTTCTTCTTGGCCACGCTTCTGTGCAGACCACGGAGCGGTACATCGGAAGCAAACAGAAGCTTCAAGATGCGGTGAATGATCGACTTGGAATTTCAGTCGCATGCGACACTGCCTGAAGGGTCTCAAGCACTGGCCATTTCGCGATGCTGGCGATAGCGTCCTTTATCATTCTCTATCCGACCAGAGATAAAATGGCAGGGGAACCCAGTAAATCCCTTCTGTCGATTCCACGCAGGATGGCACTTTGTTCTCTGTCTCCCTTGCTGCGAAACAACTACGCCTACGCTCCGCTGCTCGTGCCTTACTTTCCGCATGCTTTCTTCGGCGAAAACATAGGCCGTAGTCCGCTCCCACTGTAAAGCCCGCTTGTGCAGCTGCGCTCGGTACACCCCACCGTACTCGCTTCCGCGCCCCTCTGGGCTCCGCTGAAATGCGCTCCGGGGCTTGACAGCCGCGAACCACGCCCAGAACCCGCCTCCAGTAAAGCATGTTGTTTTTTATGCCCTGAAAGGGCCTGAAAACAGCAAATCAAAACTGGAGCGAACCAAATGCCAAGCGTCTATGAAATCGTCACCGAGAAAATTATCAAGCAGCTTGAATCCGGCGTGGCTCCCTGGCGCAAGCCGTGGACCTGTCAGACTCCCGCAAACCTGCATACGCAAAAAGAGTATCGCGGACTCAATGTCTTTACTCTTGCTTCGCAGGGGTTCCCATCACGATTCTGGCTTACTTACAATCAGGCAACAAAGTTGGGCGGGAGAATCCGCAAGGGAGAGAAGTCTTCGCCCATCATCTTCTGGAACATCGGCGACGAGCGGGACACGACCGCGCAGGACGGCGCGAAAGAGACCTCCCGGCCCTTTCTGCTCCGTTATTACAGCGTGTTCAATTTGTCTCAGGCAGAAGGCATAGACATCCCCGCGTCCCTCCTGCAGGAGACGCGCATCAACAATCCCATCGAAACGTGCGAACAACTCGTGACAAACATGCCGAACCCGCCAGCGTTCGAACAATCCGACAAAGCGTGGTACTCGCCGAGCAACGACGTGGTCGGTATGCCGGCACGCGGCCTCTTTCATTCATCGGAAGAGTATTACGCAACTGAATTTCACGAACTAGCCCACAGCACGGGGCACACCAAGCGCTTGCACCGGGAGAACTTCGACAACCCGGTTTCCTTTGGCTCGGAATCCTACTCGAAAGAGGAACTCATCGCGGAGATGACCGCCGCCATGCTATGTGGCATCGCGGGAATCGAGCAGCGGATACTTGAAAACTCAGCCGCGTATCTCAAGACGTGGATTGCACGGCTCAAGTCGGATTCGCGCTTGCTTGTTTCTGCTGCCTCACAGGCACAGAAAGCTGCGGACTTTATCCAAGGCAAGGCTCCGCACCAGTTGGCCGAAGCATCGGCGACTCAAGGTTTTAACGGAGGGCTTGTTGGCTGACCGTCCCACATCGCTCGCAAATAAAAGACTCATTCCACCAAGCGTACTTCTGCTCGTAAGTCGAGTGATTGTGACGCCAGACAATTCCTAAGAGGAGAAGAAAGACAACTGGGGCGAATACCGCGTACAGTTTTACCGGCAGCGAAGATACAGGCGGGGGACTCGACATGACGTGTTGAGCGTAAAGGAAGAGGGCAAGAAGAGTCACGACTCCCGACCACAAAACAAGTTTTGCATACGACCACTTTGAGGGAGGGCAAAGACGATTTGCGAGGGCAGATTGCTGAGACCCTCGGGTGGTGGCTCTTCCCACCAAAACACCTGGTCCCCCACCCGCAAACAGAAGCCCTCGAATTCCGGTTCGCGTGTCTATGTGGTAGACGCCCTCTTGGTAAGCGAGCGAGACCTTTTTGAGATTTGTGCTTTCGCAATTCGAGCAGCGCAAGTCCATCGTTGTCACCCCTTGCAGCCTCACTTCTGTGTGGCTTGAGTCCTTTCTGACCAATTCCAACGCCTATCCGCATCCAACCCGGCGATCCGGCTTTAGTTGCTGGCGGCTCGACCAGATCTCGGCCGGGACATCTTCTGTGCCATGTAAAGGAGAAGCTTGCGATCTGCTTCTTCAGTTTTACTCAGCAGGCGGCGCAGCTTGTTGAGAAAGCGGGCGTCCTTGCCGCCGCTACCCCAAGCGATGTCGTGAGACGACTTTCGCTTAGGAAGATTCGGCAACTTGGGCGGCTCGTCGCCATCATAAAACAGTTGGTAGAGGGGAGCTTCCAACGCCCGAGCCAGCTTTTCTAGTGTTTCTATAGCTGGAACGGTGTGCCCGTTTTCAACCCGAGAAATGTAGCATCGCAGCAAGCCTGTCCGCTTTTCAATGTCCCCCTGCGAAAGCTTTTTCTCTTCGCGCATCTCACGCAAGCGATCTCCGATAATCATGGTGACATTGCCTCTGCCGAATTATGCCGGCCAATACTGTAACTCCGAATGCGGCATCTAGTCATTCCTCGCGTCGTGCTCCGGGCTGGCGAGTGGACGACCGAATCTTGTACTTCAGCAATCGATGCGTGGAGCCAGCGGTCTTGAGCTGTTCAAAGCCCCATTCCAAAATCAGCTCGCCTAAATTTCCAAGCGTGCGCTTCTCTTGCGCAGCAAACGCCGCAAGTTCATCTCGAAAAGCTTGATGGACCTTAAAACTGACTTGAGCCTTCCATTCACCCATTGTTAAGCCTTTGATCTCTATAGGTGTGGTTCAACCTCTTGCCGTTGCGTTCGAGCAATTTGACTGTGCTTCCCGCGACTTTCACTCGCTCGAAGGCCCATTCCAACAAAATAGCTCCAAAGTTTCCGAGCGAGCGGTGCTCCTGCTCGGCGAATCGAATCATTTCGTCCCTTAGCTCTGGCCGGAGCCTCACGGTGACGCCAATCTTCCAGACGCCCATCAGCGCTTGCTCGACTTTTCGAGTTCCGCCACTTTGTCCATGAACTCGCCAAGTTCCACGCCGAGCCCATCGGCCAATTGCTGAAGTCGTGGCAACGTCATGTCTTTCACCTGCCCGCGTTCGAGCTGAAGTATGGCTCGGAGCGGAAACCTGCATCGTCTGCTGAGTTCCACTCTCGTCATCTTCTTCTTTGCCCGGTAGAACTTCGTGGCATCTGCGAGAGGCCGTGCAATCTCCACATCCTCTACGCCTATCCAGCGGTTGACCAAATCCAGATCAGCGGCTTTGACCTTCCTGTGTGCCCTGAACGCTGCCGCGACGCGCACGAAGGCGTCGTGCAGTGCTTTCACTTCGTCAATGGGTGGTAAGGGCTGGTTCTTGGATATTCTGGTTAGCAACCATTTCGTGAAGAGCAGGGAGCCTCGGTCATCTACCTTGGCGATGATCGCCTTGAGTTCTGCACGGACTGCTTCATCGTCGATCTCTTCTCTCATCAGTCGTGCCGCCTGTAGTACTGCCTCAAGATCACGTCGTCACCGGACGACATGTCCGAATACTCGACACCAACGAGTTCAACAGTCGGTTCGTATTGGATCGAGAAGTTGGTGCCGTCCAAGAAGCGAATCGAGATGAACAGGATGTTCTCTTCGAGCCAGTGCTTGATGAAGTCCACGTTCTTGCCGTGGATCGCCTTGTACCGCCGTCGATGCTTGTCTTCGCGCTTCCTGATACGGTTGTCTGTCTTTCGTAGCTCCGCCGCGTTGATTTTACTTTTCATCAAAGTCCTCCAGCCGCTCAGGTATGAACGGAAAGGCAATCCTGAACAGCTTGCAGAAAAGCGGACGAGGTAGGACAAAAGAAATTAAAGTGGTCGCAATTACGGACAGCACAACGCATGCGACAAATTGCTCAAATGGGGAGATCAGCGGCGTCTCGATACCAGGTGGTGGGGTCGGCAATTGAAACATATCCGCATCGTCCTCGCGCATGAGGGGCCGCGGGATCCGCTGCTGGTGGACTAGAAGGCGGTCGCATGTCCAGTGGACTCAGCGGATGCTGGTGTTACCAGCCGTCACCGTTTCCCGCTGAGCCATAGCATATCACAATATTGCCTCTAGTTGTATGCCACACAATTGTCGGTGGACGAAGTGAGGCGCTGACTTCACACTCGGCACAATGCAGCCAAATAGGACGCTACGCGCCCTCGCAACCCGAATCAAAGAACTGCGCGACCAGAAGGGCATTAGCCAAGAAGAGCTGGCCCATCGTGCTGGACTGAGCCGCACTGGGATGGGTTTTCTCGAAACCGGAAAACGGTGGCCGCGCCTCGACACTTTGATGAAGGTAGCGGACGGACTAAATATCACGCTTGATGAATTGTTGAAGGGACTCCACAAGCCTAGCAGACGACGGTGAGAGACTTGCGGGCTTCAGCTCCTGTCGAAGAGCGAGGATTGTTGTCCCATTTGCCGGTGCGGCTGGATTTTAGGCAGCGCCTCAGCACCCCAAAGATTGCGGAACAGATCGACCGTCCCCGGACCGAACCCCGCGTATAATGCCGCCTTCCGAATTATGCCGAATTGAGTCGCGTGGCCAATCACGTTTCCTCTCGATATCCGGCTGTCGCAGCCCAGCGATGCTCGATTAAGTCGGCATAATCCCGCGGGGACCGAG
>Ga0210391_10000404_pt1 | contig 47430 bp, 44 predicted proteins | sample IncBWC12OmetaG_FD_160573 | JGI IMG/M metagenome (GOLD analysis project Ga0210391, IMG submission 160573) | Forest soil microbial communities from Barre Woods Harvard Forest LTER site, Petersham, Massachusetts, United States - Inc-BW-C-12-O ...
ACGACGTGACCCGCGACGGCAAGAAATTTGTCGTCGCTAGCTTGGCTGCGTCCCAGGTGTCCGAGCCACTGACGCTGATAGTTAATTGGCTTGCATTGCCAAAATCAAAATAGTGCTCGCAGCGAACTCAAAACCAGTCTGTACGTAACTCCTGATAAGTCGCGTAGCCGGACAAATAAAGTGTCAGTTCACTTGTCCGGTTTGGGCTGCCAGCTAAACCGGTCGATGCAAGACCATCCAGTGCCTTGATTCGACGGTGCTTGCGCGGGGGAACCATCTGCTTGGCTGCACTCGGTCAAAACCCAGCCGGAGCAGCGTTCCGCCCGGTCTAACCCCAGCGAGCAATTTTGGCTTTTGTTTTCAACGGCAGGCGGATTCCAACTTAGTGTTGCGTCGACGCATTGAGATCACCCGCGTTAGCGGACATGTGCCGTACCTTACGGAGCTTCAGAAGAGCTCCGAGAGGCACGCCCACATGATTGCTGAACTCCACGGCGCCGTGACTGGCCTCAAGAAAATGGTCGAACAAGAAATCGAAGCTTAAGAAAGAGGAAGAGCGCTCTGTTGCGGCGAGAGCGCTAGCCCGCATATTGATCTACGGCGCCGCAGCGCTCGCTTCCAGCACTTGGATTTACATCGGCCTCCACCTTGCCGGAATCGTCCGGTAAGCGTGATGGGCGCAATGAACTACTGTTTAGGCGCGCGGCCCACGCTGCGAATCGGATTAGTTCCAACCTAAAAGGCAGCACTAAAAAATTCGGATGGTTGCAGGCCACGGCAACGAACAAGTTTGGATTGTCGGATATCATGGAGTGAACCCCTATTTTGAGACAGTTTTTGGTGGCCAGAGTTCAAAGATCCAACTCCAAGTCCGATGTCGTACTTGCGGGAGAGCACCTGCCTGGTAAGCAGAGGCCCTCCGGATTACGGGCCACTCGGAAGCTGATCTTGCCGCTGCTTCGTAACGCCCGATGCCGCGACGGGCGGGAATCATGCCACGATTTCGTGGCATTGTGCGCCCAAGTTCGTGATGCCGCACTCCAAGATGTCTCCAGCCATCAGGCCAGCCGAGCGGTGTCGCGATTACTGGGTTCTTTGTGTTTGTTGCAACAACGCCTTTCGGGTCTTGGCGATTTCCTTGGCCAGTTCCTTCTCGCCGGGCAACGCGAGCTTGTACTGGCTGGACAGAACCTTGTTGTGCAGATTTCCCAGCGCGTAGTGAGCGACGGCTTCGTTCTTCTCCGAACAAAGAATCAATCCCAGGGGCGGGTTCTCATCGGGCAGAGTCCAGTGCTCGCGGGCGTAGTTCAGGTATAGATTCATCTGTCCGGCATCGGCGTGGGTGAATTTCCCGATCTTCAGATCGATGATGACCAGGCAGCGCAGCCGTCGATGAAAGAACAGCAGGTCGATGCGATACCACTCGTCGCCGACGCGCAGGCGTCTTTGCCGCGCCAGGAAGGCGAAGTCGCTGCCGAGTTCGAGAAGAAACTCCTCCAGCCGGTGGATCAACGCTTCTTCCAGCGTGTTTTCTGAATATTCATCTTTCAGTCCCAGGAATTCCAGAACGAATGGATCCTTGATTTCCTGTTCCGGGGTCAACTGCTCGGTTGGATCAGCAGGTTGACCCCGGCGGAGCAGCGCTGCCTTGTTTCGCGACAACTGGGTGCGCTCGAAGAATTGCGTCGCGATCTGGCGGTCGAGTTGACGGACGGACCAGCCGCCCCGCAGAGCTTCTTTCTCGTAGAACGTGCGGGCTTGCCGGTTGTTGACGGAGAGGAGCCGTACGTAATGGGACCAAGGCAGTGGAAACGAGGACGGCCAAGCCAAGCCTGCGGATTTCGCAGGCGCCGTCTGCGGATTCTCCTGTGAACTTCCGGTCCCGCCAGGTTCGGTCAATTCCGCAGACACCGTCTGCGGAATTGACCAGGCCAGGAAGAACTCTCGCATGGCGAGCAAGTTCCGTTCGGAAAAGCCTTTTCCAAACCGGGAGGTGAGATCCGCCGCCAAGCGGCGCAGCAAGGCCTTCCCGTACTGCGCCCGCCTTTGCCCGCGCTGCTCCTGTTCCACAATCCGGCGCCCAATCTCCCAATAGGTCGCCGTCATGATGGAGTTCACCGAACGTGCCGAATTCCGCCGCGCTTGCTCGAGCAAACCAACGAGCCGCGATACGAATTCAGAATAAGCCTTGTCGAGCGAAACGGGACTCGTGGGTGTCATGAATCGAACGCAATCCTTTCGGGCAAGACGGTGGCGGGAACAATTATAGCCGTGTTTGCGGCAGAGATTGAGGAGGCGCGCAGGGAGATTCCGACGACCCATACCAAGGATTCATTTGTGCGGAATCCGCGTCAATGCCGGAAGATCAAACAGGAGAGCGTATGTTAGCAGCACGAAAAGGAATGGTGAAGCGAGCCTTACCGACTCCAAGCGGGACATTTGGTGAGAGGCGGCTTTTACTTCTTAAGTCATTTGCTAACCAATAGAACACCAAAAGTGCCTTGTTTTATCGGAGGCCTCTTCGCCCCCTGCGGAGTAATTGCTTCGAAATCTGCGATCGGAAGGAAGATATTCTGCGTGTTGAAATCGATCGCCATCGTGCGCGCATATTTCTTGGTAGGCACGTTTTCTACGACGCTGTAGTGATCCGGTGAATCTTCGTGAATGACGGTGAGATTCCCGCTACCGCCGTTTGAACTGAATGCAAACTGTGTGTCGGGGTCGAATCCTGCCGCATCAGGATCATCGCCGATAGCTGGTGTGGCAACGATTTTTCCAGAATCCGCGTTTACAACAGCCATGATATTGTTATCGCAAACGGCAAAGAGCCGGCGATGCTTCTTGTCCATGGCAAGCCCCGACGGTTCTTTGCAAGGCGAAAGTGGCCAGCGATTGATTACGATCCGCTTTTGAGCATCAATCTCAACGAGTTCGGACTTGTCTGCGATGTTTGCGAAAACGTGCCCATCGCCGTCACCCGCAGCAAATTCGGGTTTGCCACCCACTTCGATCGTGGCTGCGATTTTGCCGCTTTCGGCCTCGATAGCGGTGGCATTCTTGGTCCTGCCGTTGAATGCAAAGACTTGTTTAGTTGCAGCGTCGTAGAAAATTGCGTCGGGATTCTCTCCGCCCGTTTCAACGGTCCGGATCGCTTTCAACGATTTCAAATCAAAAACTGTCACGGTGTTCGTGTGGCCATTGCTGGTGAAACCAAGGCCCAGAGCCGGCGCAAGAGCGATGCCGTGAACGCCTTGCGTGTCTGGAATGTCGCCGACTAATGCACCAGTGTCTGCATTAAGCACGACGACATGTGTGAAATGGGAGATGTACACACGCCGCGCTGCGCTATCGACAATGCAGTAATCCCACAGACCTTCGCCGCCGACCGGAATGGTTTTTGCAACATGATATCCGGACGCGCCAGGCGACTTTCCAAAAATACGGCTGGAGATTGTGGCGATCAGCAGAAATCCGGAAACAAGGGTGACGCCCGCTATCCGGCCCGCAGGTTTGATCCGCATTCACTTCACCTTTTCTAGAGCGTGTGGGCGCCATCGAAAGTAGTTGAGAGCGTCCATCGCAGTCCTACGAAGGAGCGCGTATGTATCGCCAGGAAAAGAATTCGTTTGCGAAGGAGGTCGCATGCCCGCACGTCCACTCTTTGTTGTGGTGACCAGGGTACTGACCAAGACCAGGCTACGAAAGGTGGCCCAAATGCCGGGGAACGCTACTACGCGGTTCGCGCGAAAGCATGAAATCAAGATTAATTTTCATTAAGGTACGATTTATAGAGTTTAGGGTCAAGGCTGTTGACACGATGTAATCACGATGCTGTAATCGAGGCATTTGATAGGATGCATCAGGTTTCTAAATCTCACTCATCGCTGCCGAGCGGGTGCTGAGCCGAGACTGGATCGATCATGCGAATCCTGGTCGTGGAAGACGAACGCAAGGTTGCAAGTTTTACTGCGCGCGCGCTGCGCGAAGACGCCTACGCGGTTGATGTGGCCGAGAATGGCGAGCAGGCCATCGAAATGGTTGGCGATACCAGCTACGAAGTCATCCTGCTCGACATTCGGTTGCCGGGGCTAAACGGGATCCAAGTCTGCTCTGAGTTGCGTGAATCCGGTGTCAAGACGCCCATATTGATGCTCACCGCGCGTAGCCTGGTGGAGCAACGCGTCGAGGGACTTGACGCCGGCGCGGACGACTACCTCACGAAACCGTTTGTGCTCGCTGAGTTACGCGCTCGCATTCGAGCGCTTGTCCGCCGTGGCCTCGACCGCCGGGGAGGCAACTTGCGCTTCGGCGATCTCGAGATTGACCGCGATCATCGCCGCCTTACTCGCGCGAGTACCAGCATTCCGCTGACTAGCAAGGAATTTGCTTTGATCGAACTGTTGATGCTCCGGGCCCCGGAAACCGTCACTCGCAGCGAGATTATCGAACACGTGTGGGATTTCCACTTCGATAGCGAAACCAACCTCGTTGATGTCTACATCAACCGCTTGCGCTCGAAGATCGGTCATTCTGAAAAGTCCAAGGTGATTCACACGATTCGTGGTGTGGGTTACAGGCTGGGAGCGGCCGAATGATACGGGTCAAATCACTGCGTTTCCGTATGATGCTCCTGTTCTGCGCGATCGTCGGCATATTCCTGGCCGGCACGCTGTTCGTTATCTACGGTCTATTTTCCAGGGAGATGTTGTCTCAACTTGACTGCAGGCTCCTGCGAGTGGGCAGCACCGTTGTGGCGCAGGTAGCTGCTGACCCCACCAAACGCAACATTGAGTACTTGGATGTGCCCAAGGAATATTTTGAAGTACTGGACTCCTCGGGGCGCGTTTTGGAACAGTCGAAGAACTTGAACGGTCACACCATCGACTTAGGCGGTGAGCTTGACTCTTCGCGCGTCCTCTTCCGCACGACAGAGGACGTCGAGCAAGGCCGGCAGCGGTTGGCTCTAATTCCCTTCAAGCAGGGATCGGAGCAGCGTGTTTTGGTTATCACCATGCCCACGAGTCACGATGATATGGCTCTCGGGACAATCAGGCGTTTGATCTTGTGGGTTCTGCCGCTCAGCCTGCTCTTAACCGCTGGAATCTCGGTATGGTACGTGGGACGGAGCCTGCGACCCGTTACCCAGCTTATCCAGCAAGCTCGCCGCATGATGGAGGGAATCCAAGGCTCAAATCCGCCTCAACCTGAATTGGAGTTGGACCAAAGACTGCTGTCGGTTCCGAATGCGCATGATGAACTCAGCAGCCTCGCATCCGCGTTCAATTTGCTTTTTACTCGGCTTGGTATTGCGCTACGGCAGGATCGTCAATTTGTTTCGGACGCTGCGCACGAATTGCGGACGCCTCTGCACGTATTGCGGGGGGAAACGGAGCTCATACTATCGCAGCCGAGAAGCACGCAGGAATACGTCGAGACGTTGCATGTAGTGAACGAAGAGGTGTCGAGTTTGACCCGTATTGTCGAGGCCTTGTTTACGTTGTCCATGGCGGACGCCGGCCAGCTTCGTATGAACTGTGAGGCTTTGTATCTGAACGAAGTGATCGAACAGGCTTGCGCGCGCATCGGGCCGCTCGCGCAAGCGAAACGCATTCGCATCGAGCGCGACTTGAGCGAAGACATTGCATACTTTGGTGACGAAACGCTTCTACACGAGCTCTCGGTAATATTTCTCGATAACGCCATCAAATATTCTCCACCGGACACGGTGGTTCGGGTAAACCTCGAGAAGGCCCATGGGCAGCTACGTATGAAGTTTCAGGACCAGGGCTACGGGATTCCCAGCGAACATTTACCGCACATCTTCGAGCGGTTCTACCGCGCCCGCCTTCCCGAAAGTTCGGAGACTCGCAGCGGCGGCCTAGGACTGGCGATTGCGCAGGCGATTGTCCATGCTCAAGGTGGCTCGATTGAATGTGAGAGCGCGCCTTTGAGCCACACGACTTTCACGGTGATTTTGAAAGACGTCGTGCAACGGGATTCGAGGGCGGCCGCGATTTCGTCTTTAGGCACCTCCCGCCATCGCGAACCTCGTTTGGAATCAGGAATTGCGGTGGGCTCTTAATTTTGAGATGAGCGTCGCTCCGATCCTCTTCGTTCGGGAGTTTCGAGATTTCTTTTCTGCTGACTTCTCGCTCTCTGAAGAATCAAAAATCCTTTCTGGCCTTACCGCTTACTGACTTCTTGCGCAAAGACGCGAATTGAACGGTTGATCCGCGCCAAATTGAGCTTTACTTTCAAGCTGCGCTCAAAATCGGGAAGGTCCGACTGATTCGGTTCGATATTTCACCAGTGCTAAAAAACGGTAAACCACATGAACAAATTTTCCGTAAGGAGCGGTGATGAAGAGTGCGGCTACGAACCCGAGATGAATCACCAGGATGGTGCCCATTGCGGAAGCCGCGCGAAACACGAGAGTGAACAGGCCGGAAAGCGACGTCAGACAGAGCATCACCAGAAATGTGTAGTCCATAGTTGGAGCAGCGCTTCCTGCCGGGACATCGTCACTTTTCAATTTGAACCAGATCAAACCGAGCGTTCCGATGGTCATTGCCACGCCTCCCGCCGTACCGAAAAGCACGGGTGCGCTGGTCAGTCGAAAGGGAGGAAGCCAACGGAAGACATCTTGATAGATGGCGGCCAGAGAAGTGGAGATCAAGGCCGAGAGAAATCCCCACGCGGTGAGGGAATGATATAAGCGACGAACGGAGGAAGGGCGGTCCTCTGGGTAATAACATCCGGGCCCGCCGCCCTTCAGATAGTTGAGGCTGAGCGCGTCCGCGATGGCTCCGGCAACGGTCGCCAGACTGCTCAGTCGCGGCGCATCATTGTTCGCTTCTGACCAGAATCGAAGACCACCAATAATCCAAACGCACGCCCAGTAGAAAAACAAGGCCATTCCACCAACCACGAGCGCAACGTAAGGTATGACCTGGTAAAACGCGCCCGGCCCAAGATGGCGAGTAAACATTCGATCTTTGCCGGTGATGGTTACCGACAATAGAACAACGGCTGCCCAAGCGAGGAACGCCAGCGCGGCTTCCACAAACCTGTGAGCTAATGCACGGGAAAGAAACTCCGGCCATGACCATCGCCGGTAGCTCTCAGTCCTGGCATCCGCCAGGATCTTCGGAATGTTGATCGCGAACTCATGGGGCGGAGCGTACATGCACGCGTAATAGCAGGCGCGGCAGTCATGGCAGAGATTGGCCAGATACTGAACATCGCCAGAGGCGAAGTCCCGCCGCGTTTCAATGGCGCGAAAAACGGGGCAGTACCCCTCGCAATAGCGGCAGGAATTGCAGATCGTCAGCTGACGATTTGCTTCCTGAAATAGTTCAAGAACGGGCATAGTTCGCGGCTTCTTCCCCGGCCAATTTCCCGGATACCGAACCGATCGTCAGTCCAAATCCCGCCAGATAGCCTTTGCTAAGAATGTTTCCAGACATGATTTCGCCGGCGGCGAATACATTCATAAATGGCCTCCCTGCATCCCGTACGACTCTTGACCGGTCGTCTATTGTGACGCCCATGTACGTGAAAGTGATTCCCGGCCGCAAGGGGAGCCCGTAAAAGGGCGGAGCGTCAATCGGCACTGCCCAATTGCTCTTGGGTGGCCGCAGTTCGCGGGAGGTCAAACCATCCAGGCGTTCCATTCGCAAGTTCGCGTTTCCGGCGGTCGCGCGATTGAAATCTTCCACCGTCTGCGAAAAGACGTTTGGATCCACACGGAGCATTTTGGCGAGGGCCTGGATCGTGTCCGCGCAAAAAGGCTTGTACATCGGCGGCAGAAAACTATGAATTGTCTTGGAATCCACGATGCAGTAGGCGATCTGGTCTGGTTGTTCAGCAATCAAGCGGCCCCAGGACGCGTAGCGCTTGGGCCAAATATTTTCTCCTTCATCGTAAAATCGCCGCCCCTGGCGATTGACGACGATGCCGAAGGGAATGGCATCCAGACGGGTGACAATTCCTCCATCGAACTTTGGCGCTCGCGCATCAACTGCGACCGCGTGAAATCCTTTCGGGTCGCCAATCGGACTGGCGCCCTTCTCCAAGAGCTTGGCGAGCAGCGTGCCGTCGTTATATGGTGTGCCGCGGACGATGAAATTGTCAGCAGCATCTCCCCAAAGCCTTTTCAGCCATCCTAAGTTTGCTTCGAAACCGCCAGTTGCAACGATTACCGCCCGTGCTCCGATTTTCCTTTGCGCCGATCCGATGTTGATCACTGCAGCTTGAAAGTCCCCGCTTTCGATGACCAGGTCTTCGACAAAGGCGCCGTAACAAACCTGAACACCCATTTCTATCGCCTTTTGATAATAGACATTGGCGAGTGCCTTGCCTCCGCCAAGGAACCAGCGATTCGTGCGGCCAAGATTGAGAGTGCCCGCGAGGGGCTCCTGCCAGCTTATGCCGTGTTCACTCATCCACCGCGGGAGCGAGCCTGATTCACGGATCGTACGCCTAGCCAGATCCATATTGGGCGGACTCCCGGTGACCTGCATGAGGTCTTCAAGAAATTCTTCTTCAGAATAGACTCCGGACGCGCCCGAGCCATCTGCCACGCGCACGCAACGAATGTTGCGTGTGTGCCGGGTGTTTCCCGCCCGCATATGTTCGGGAGCCCTTTCCAGCAGCAATACGCTCGCTCCGCGTTCGCGGGCAGCCATCGCCGCGCACAAGGCAGCATTTCCGCCTCCGACGACAAGAATGTCGGACGCCCGTTCATCTGTAAGGAAAGGGAGTTGCTTTGCGCCCATGCGATTTGAGCTCACGCCGCGATCTTAAAAGCTCGGGAAGCACACGATGGAGGTCACGAAACCGTCCTGGTCTAGTGTTCGCTCCAAAATATCCACGCGGGTGGTCCGAGAGTGAATCCGCGCCTGATGGTAGCAAAGACTTTCCACAATGAACTTAACGCAGGATGAATTCTTATTAAGATTGCGCCGGGAGGCCGCGGATTCCGGGGCGCGATCGCGAGGCCACGGTTCTCGCGGCACCGACGCGGGAAGTCAGTGATAATGGCAGGACCGAAAGATCAAAACAAATGAATATTGATTTCATTGCGATGGGAGAGGTGAATGTTAAAGTTGACCGAAATGATGAGTTTGCTGAGCATCTTCTATTGCCAATTCCGTCGCCGGCGAACCAAGGCGGCGCTTGGAACCTGTGGAGTGCTTGCGGCCGTCCTTTCCCTCGCAGCGTTCTTGCACGCGCAAAACTCATCAGTGTCTTTACCTTACCAGCCGCTTGTTTTGACTGCCTCAATTCCCCTGCCCGGTGTTCATGGGCGCTTCGACCATTTTGCTTTCGACACTGCGGAGCCCGGGCGCCTATTTCTCGCTGCTCTCGGCAACGACTCGCTTGAGGTAATCAACCTTACCGGCGGCGCCAGAGTGCACACGATAAACGGACTGGGCCATCCGCAAGGGGTTGTCTTCGCCGCTGGATTGAACAAAATCTTCGTGGCCAGCCGCGACCACCAGAAGCTCTATATCTACGATGGTGCCAACTATCGCTTGATCACCACCATTGACTATCAAGGCGATGTGGACAACTTGCGCTATGACGCGGCCGCGAAACGCGTGTACGTTGACTACGGAGATGGAGAGAAAGCGGCCATCAGCATGGTTGATGCTGCCACCAACCAGCGTTTCGCAGACGAATACAAGACCGGGTCTCACGCCGAGTCGTTCCAGCTCGCGGAGACAGGGCCTGAGATGTATGTGAACTTGCCGGAATCAAATCAGATTGCTGTTATCAATCGCGAAACCCATGTCATCTCTCGATGGCCTGTGACCTGGAAGGAAAATTTTCCTATGGCGCTCGACGAAGCCAATCGGCGCGTGTTCGTGGGATTCCGCATCCCGCCGCGATTAGGGGTTTTTGACATGAACTCGGGGAAAATGGTCGCTGCCTTACCTTGCGTGGCTGATACGGACGATCTCTATTATGACTCCGGGCTCAAGCGCATTTATGTGCCCGGCGGCCAGGGGCTTATAAGTGTTTTTCAACAGAAAGATCCTGACCATTATGAGCTCATTGCCAACGTTCCGTCGGGGCTCGGTGGACGCACCGCCGGATTTCCGAAACACGCGGGAAAGAAAGGGGGACCGCCGCACCTGTTCGTAGCAATCCCCGATCACGCAGGACATTCCGCAGAAGTCCTCAATTACGTCCCGATGCCGTCGGAATGAGAGCTTAGAGCAGGGCTAGCGGAGCGGCTTCAATTCCGGTTTGGCATCATCGGGCAGTGGGTAACCGTCCACGTTCAGCAGCATCGAGACGAGTTGGTAGTAACCCACGACGCCGATCAAATCAACCACTCCACGCTCTCCCAATTTGCCCTTCGCCGCGTTAAACGTCGCATCACTGACTTGTTTCGTGCTGAGCAATTCGGTGCAGAAGCTGTAAACGACCTCCTCGTCAGGCCCCATGGGGCTAGGTCGTTTTCCAGCTGCCAAGGCGTCAATGAGACCCGGATTCAATCCGGCCTGAAGGCCGTACTTGTGATGGGCGTACCACTCATATTGCGAATTCCAGTACCTGGCGGTGATGAGGATCGCGAACTCATTTAGTTTTTTGGGCACAGATGAGTGGAAGCGAAGATAAGCGCCATATTTCTGGGCAAGATCACCCATCTCTGGGCTGCGCAGTAACACGTTGTAGGGTCCGTTCATCGACCCACGTTCACCGTTCAGCACATCGTCCGTCATTACCTTCTGCTTTATAGTCATTTGTTCGTAAACGAGAGGCTGGAATCGTCCGCCTCGCAAATGGAGCTCGGGCGCGGCCGAAGTCTGAGTCAACGCCGTAGCGGCAAGGCCCACAATCCCAGCACATAGAAGCTTGAGGCGCATTGTGTCGTTCCTTTCGCCGGTTCGCCTTCGCCGAATCGAACGCTGCAGCTTCGAGTGGAACTTAGCAGCGGCCGGCAAGAAAATCGCGGCTGATGGTAGCATCGATCGCCGATTCCAAACTTAACGCAGAATGAATTCTCGTCAAGGCGGAGCTCCAACCGATCGGCGCCTCGCATCGACCGAACAGCGAGACCAGGCGTAATCGTTTTCGGTAAGTGCCAAGGCCCACGCGTGCTGGCAGCGCCACCTTAATACAAATTAATCTTGAATTCATTTCATCAGATCGGACGGCTGCTAGTCTCTCTCTGCCCCAAGTGACGGCTGATACAAAGCGCACGCAATATGTGTGTGAAGTCTTGCCCAGGGAATTTGCCGAAAGCATGGGCTGTAGACTGCCGCTGGCGGGCTGATCTCGTCACTGCCGTGGGTTATGGGCGCTGATCGTAACGATTAGTGATCCATCATTAATCAGTGTTTTCCGTCGGGATTGTCTTTCACAGAGGTCAGACTACATGCCGCAACAACGGTGGTTGCGAATCATTCCTGCCGCGCTGATCACCTACACCATCGCCTATATTGACCGCGTGAACGTTTCAATGGCGTTGCCTTCCCTTAGCCGGGATCTGCACATGGACTCCGCTCAGGCCGGGAACGTCGCCGGTATCTTTTTCTGGGGCTATCTATTGCTTCAGATTCCGGGAGGCCATATCGCCAATCGCTGGAGCGCAAAGCGATTTATCAGCATCCTCTTATTCGCTTGGGGAATCGCTGCCGTCGGTTGCGGACTGGTTCGCACCTGGCACGAACTCTGGATCATGCGTCTCTTGTTGGGAATAACCCAAGGCGGAGTGTTCTCTGCGACGCTGGTCCTGATCTCTCACTGGTTTCCGCGCGGCGAGCGCGCACGCGCGAACGCGCTCTGGATGATCTGCGGTCCAATCGCCCTGATCATTTCTTCGCCGTTGTCCGGCTGGATTCTGGACCACTGGAACTGGCGCGTGATGCTGGTCTCGGAAGGCACTTTGCCTTTCTTTTGGTTGATTATTTTTAACATGCTGATCTACGACCATCCGCGCGATGCGCGTTGGATATCGGCGAAAGAGTACGCATATCTCGAGGGAACTCTGCAGCGTCAGGGCGCCGAACTTGAACGCGTTCATCCTGATCAAACCCTCAGAGCGATTTGCCGTCCCCAGGTGCTGTTACTTATCGTGATTTATTTCCTCCGCATGAGCACTGAAGTCGGTTTCCTGATGTGGCTTCCGAGCGCGCTCGAGAAGGCGAAAAAGTTAAGCAGCGCGGGAGCCGGCGGGCTTGCCACGTTTCCGTTCGTCGTAGCGATCGTCGCCATGCTTGTTAATTCGTGGCACTCCGACAAGACGGGAGAGCGGCGAGGTCACGTCGCGCTGCCGTTCGCCCTGGGCGGGATGTCTCTTTTGATCGGCGTGTCACTGAGCCAATCCTTGCCGGTACTCGCCTTCGTGTTCGTGTGTCTGACGACCATTGGAACCTACGGACCGCTGGGCCCGTTCTGGGCGATACCCACAGAGACGCTCTCTCGCGATGTGGCGGCCACAACCATGGGCGTAATTACAGCCGTCGGAAGTCTCGGAGGCTTTTTCGGTCCGGTTGCCATCGGCTATCTCAACAAGTACGAAGGAAATTTCCAACATGGATTCGGGCTGATTGGTCTGGTCTTGCTGCTTATCTCAGGGCTCTGCCTGAAAATAAGGAGCGTTCGCGAGCCCGCGGCGGCCGGCACGTAGCTCCGCGCTGAACTAATTAACGCCGCGTCAAATGGAGCTTGCAGTAGCTTTCGCTGGATGAACAAGAATTAATCTACAGTTAAGGCTTTCAGCTCGTTGCCAAGAATACAATCGCCCGGTCGTTTGAAAAAAGTTGCATGGCGCGCGCAAATTCCGAATTCCATCGGCGTCCGATTGTCTTACGGGCATCGGCCACGGACGGAACATTTTCTCAGCTAAAAAGGGGAGTGCATGTCGGACATAGGACTGATGGCAGTCGATTGGGAAGCCCGTCTCGATCCCGGGCGGATGCGGCGCGAACGCCTCCAGCGGGCGAAGGACGCATTGAATAATTCAACGCTCGATGCTTTATTTATTTTTCGCCCAGAGGACGCTCGCTATATCACCGGGTATCGGCATCATCTCGGGCCTTGTTTTGTTGTTGGCAATGCCGTTGTGGTGCTCGCTCGGGGCAAGGAACCCGTCCTTTGGACGATGGACTACGAGCAGTGCCGCTACCGCATGCCCTGGTTCGACAAAGAACAATTTCAGCCACGTGCCAATTTTCGTGAAAAAGGTGGCGCGAAACGGTGGGTGGAACAGGCCGAGGGTTTTTTCGGTTCGTTTGCGGGCAAGCGAGTCGGAATCGATATCTGGGATTTTAGTCTCGAAGCTGCCATCCGGGGAGCTCTTCCCAACACCGAATTTGCGGATGGCTATCAAAGCGTGCTGATGCGCGCGAAAGAGATCAAAACTCAAGACGAGATCTTGTGTCTGAAAATGGCGAACGCATTCACCGAAGCGGCGCTCGACCGTGCCATTGAAGCTCTGCGTCCCGGGATCAAGGAGTGCGAGCTTCTAGCCATTGCCTGGCATACCATGACCGCGCTGGGAAGTGAATGGACGCAGTGCTCGAATATCATCACATCGGGTCCGAACACTGCGCCCTACCGGCGGTTCACTTCCGACCGAATCATCCGCAACGGCGACTTGGTGATCATCGACATCGGAGCCGGTTACAACGGCTATTGGGGAGACCTGACTCGCACCTGGGTGTGCGGTAACGTCAAGCCGACTGCCGAAATGCGCGACATGCATCAGAAGACCTACGACGCTCTGTTCAATGCCGCAGCGAAAGTGAAGCCCGGCGCCACCAATGCCGAAGTTTTTGAAGCGGCAGTGCCGCACGTACTCGACAATCTCGGGCATGCGGCGGGACTCTGCCCGTGGGAAAGTCCGCACTTTAGCTACGCTTCCAAGGAAGCGCCGATCGCATTGAAGGAGGGGATGGTACTCAACTTCGAGCCCTATGTCGGCAAGGTCGGAATCGGCGGTATCCGGTTGGAGAATAATCACATCGTGACCCACGACGGCGTGGAAATCTATACCACCTATCCGTTCGACGAGCGATTGGTGATCGAGCCACATCGGCTGGATGCCACCACCGGACGAACGCGCTCCTGACGGGCTGACATGACCATTGAATCCGGACGCGATGAACTCCGCTCGTTCTCGCTTGATGGACGGGTCGCAGTCATTACCGGAGCGAGTGAAGGTATTGGACGTGCATTCGCATTAGCGTACGCGCAGGCCGGCGCCGAAGTAATCCTGGTAAGCAGGCGCCGCGAGAAGCTCGTGGAAGTCCAGCGGCTCGTTGGCGCAGCCGGCGGCAAAGCTCATGTAATTTGCGCGGACCTCAGCAGGCTCGATGACCTACGCTCGCTATCAGCGAGCGTTGGCGATTTACTGAGTGGCAGGGATGCGCGCCTGGTGCTCATCAACAACGCCGGATTCGCATTCACAAAGCCCGCTCTCGATGTGACCGAAGAGGATTGGTGCCGAGTCTTCGACCTGCACGCCAAGGGCGCATTCTTCTGTTCGCAGCTGATCGGCAAGCTCATGATCAGCCGCAAGTATGGAAAAATAATTAATCTCAGCTCCACGTGGTCAGCGAGCACCGACATCGGCAAGGCAATTTACGGCGCTGCGAAGGTTTCCGTGACTTATCTGACGGCCGCGTTATCCACCGAGTGGGCTCCGCTCGGCGTGCGCGTCAACGCAATCGCTCCTTGTGCCACGCTCAGTGACAACACACGGATGCACATGCAGCAAGATCCAGCCCGCACCGAGAGACTTCTCGGCAGAATCAAACTCGGCCGGTTTCCCGAGCCGGCGGACTTGATTGGTGCCGCGATTTTTCTCGGCAGCCCTGCGTCCGATTTCATTACGGGCCAGACGCTGTTTGTTGACGGCGGTTGGCACGCCGGCCGGTGACGTGGCCGGATTCCATCGCGAGTCGTACACAACCGTTATGAAAATCGTTATCACCGATCATCGGTTTCCCAACCTCGACCAGGAAACACGGGCCATAAATGAGATGGGGTGGAATCTTGTCGTGGGGCAGGCAACGACGGAGGACCAACTCGTCGCGCTTTGCAAGGATGCGGACGGCGTGCTCGCCGGGCGCGCGCGAATCAACAAAAAAGTGATCGCCGAGATGCAGCGCTCCCGCATCATCGTGCGCTACGGAATTGGCGTCGAAACGATTGACATCGCGGCGGCCTCGGCACGCGGAATCATGGTCGCGAACGTACCCGACTATTGCATTGACGAAGTTTCCGATCATGCGCTGGCGCTCTTGCTGTTGATGAGCAGGCAGATAATCGCGGCAATAGCGTTGGCCGGTAAGCAGCCCTGGTCAATTGCTAAGATGCCTCCACTTCACCGGCTACGTGGCCAGATTTGCGGCTTGTTTGGTTTTGGCCGGATCGGCTCGCTCCTCGCCCGCAAAGTGCTGCCGCTGGGGATGCGGGTGGTCGTCCATGATCCTTATTTGCAGAAAAATCGGGCCGCCGATTGCGGCGCTGAATTGTGTTCGTTTGACGAGCTTCTCATGCTGTCTGACTATGTATCCCTGCATGCCCCGCTCAATAGCGAAACCCACCATCGTTTTGGAGAAGCCGCATTCGCCAAGATGAAACCCACGGCTGCAATCATCAATGCCGCGCGTGGAGAACTGATTGACCAAGACGCTCTCTTAGCTGCGCTCGATTCCGGAAAAATCTCGGGCGCCGCTCTCGACGTGCTGGATGCTACGGCGGCGGCTGCCTCCGCGCTAAATCATCCGAAAATCATCCTCACACCACACTCGGCATGGCTCAGTGAAGAGGCGCGCACGACTCTGCAAGCCAGCGCTGTCGCGCAGGTAATTGCCGGTCTTAGAGGCGAAAAGCCCTACGGACTCATCAGCTCCGCCAGATAGCCTCGCCGTCTAGGGCTGCACCGTCCCCATTTTTTTCGGTTTAACGCGCGGAGGATTTGCAAAGAAGCAGCGCTCGCGCCTTGAATCCGCATCCTCAATTTGAATCCCTCCAAGAATGTATGGATGTGTACCATCATCTGTCTTGTTTCAACGCGCTGAACACGCCTTGGAGGTCTGGCTGCTGCTCGCCTAGAGTCACCTGACGCCATGCCTGTTTGGAGTGCTGTTACGGCGGATGCGCTCCGCACACCCGCGGGCTGACGCCCCGCGAGTGCGGCAAAGCTCGGGAAAATGTAAAAGGCAACGGCGTCCGAGAAGTGCCTCGGGACAGACGTTTGATCGGTCGAAATTCCCCTTTAATCTCGATCGAGTAGAAGCGGGGTATTGACTTCAGCCCGCGCCGGTCTCTCGCCCAGTGGGTAACTATGGCCGACAACAATCCGCTCTTAATGGAATAAGTTCCTGTTGCCCACGGGTTTTGCGAAAGTGCGTTGAAGTCTTTGGCCTCGAGGAACCTTAAAGGAAATTAATGATCGTTTAATGCTTCCGGTTGGACCCTCTCTTATAGTCCCCGCCGTGAGCCTCGCGTGTCTTGAAACCATGCTGAACCGGTCTGCCGAATCCACCTTGAGGCTCTAACTTGGATAACTGGCCGTATGCCTCTTGGCCGCGGCGATCCTTCATTGGGTAAACGAAGGGACAAAGCAAAAAATGCACACAGCAACTCGACGCGTAATTAGAAGGGCTTTGCTATCCGTGTCGATCGGCCTCTTGGCGGTCGCCGGAGTCGTGATGGCGCGAGGAGACGGTGAGTCCGGACCCATCCTAGTTGCGAAAACCGGTTTTTATTATGTCGGAGGCAGAGAGTTTTCCTATCAGGGACAGACAGCGATCGTTGACCAGATGTATGTCCAGTACCAGATCCCGGCGAAGGTCACGTCGCCCTATCCGATCGTGATGATCCACGGCACTTTTCAGAGCGGAACAATCTATATGGGCACCCCAGACGGCCGGGAAGGCTGGGCAGAGTATTTCCTGCGCCACGGCTATCCCGTATACGTAGTGGATCAGGTTGCACGGGGTAGATCGCCTTACAATGCCGCCGCGGACGGCCCGCTGGAAAACATTACAGTGGATATGATGGAGCATCGCTTTTCTGCTGTCGAGCGTTTCAATCTCTTTCCACAAGCGCATTTGCACACGCAATGGCCCGGAACAGGCATGCCCGGTGATCCCTCTTTCGACCAGTTGCGCATGTCGCAGATGCCTTCCATGATCTCGGACAACGCGACCATAGACGAGAACAACCGCGCAGATGGAGTGGCTCTCCTACGCAAGATCGGACCCGCCATTCTTTTGACCCATTCGCGCTCCGGGGATTTCGGCTGGGAAATTGCCGATGATGCGCCGGAACTAGTGAAGGGAATTGTTTCCGTGGAGCCGTGGGGGCCGCCCTGCTATCGCGCGATCGTCGAACACTTGGAACAAATCTTCCAGGACTCTCCTCCCAAGATCACACGGCCGTTCGTGGAGGCAAAGTGGGGTTTGACGGTGGACCACCTGACGTACGATCCATCGGTGCAAGATTTGGCCGACCTTGCGCCCAAGCGCGAGGATAAAGCGCAGGGTCCCGATCTTGTGCGCTGTTGGTTTGCAACTTCGCCTCACCGGCTCCCGCATCTGATTGGCATACCCGAAGCCATCATCGCCGGCGACGCCTCGTTTCATGCGGCATTCGATCACTGCACATCCCAGTTTTTGACGCAGGCCGGTGTAACAAACGATTTGATCTTGCTGGGTGACCATGGAATCCATGGCAACACACACTTGATGATGATCGAAAAGAACAATCTCGAGATCGCCGCCTTGATTGACGATTGGATCAGGCATCGCGTGAAGTAAGCGTCGTGCCTGTGCCTCTCGCAACATTGTGCTGGTACTTATTCATTCGGTGGGTCCCGGCGCTTCATGGAGTGAAGTTCTGATGAAACAGGTTCTCCTCTTCGTACTTCTGGCCGTTTCGCTGCCCACCGTGGCTCTCGGGCAAGCGCCCGCAGTAAACAAGCAAGAAAGCGATATTGAAAAAGAAATCGTCGAAATCGAACACCAGAGAGATCAAGCAATCCAAGACCGCGACATGAGCGTGCTTGATCGCATCCACGCCGACGATTTTACTTTTGTCAATACGCGAGGGGTAGTTCTCAGCAAGGCCGAGTACTTGGATGAAATTCGGACAGGCGGCCTTAAATTCTTGTCTTTCAAACAGGACGATTATCACTTTCAGGTTTACGGGGACACGGTTGTCCTCACCGGGCGTTCCAGCGGTGTCGTGGAATATCACGGGAAAGTAAATCAGGTTCCGAGACGCTTCACGATCGTTTACATCAGGGAGCACGGCCGCTGGCGCCTGGCGACCTATCACGGAACTACCATCGCGGAATAGTTAGTCGAGCGCCGTTCGGCCCATAGCGGTGAAATTACCCCGCGGGGCGATTCCATCATCACCAGCGCGCGCGGTTCTAAGGACACAATGATCGTGGCTCAAGTGCGTCGGATGCTTGAATTACTTGGAACGCTGCAAATTTGCGCAGTGCCTCGAATCGCGCCGCCAACAAGAAAAAACTCAGTATCTGCGAACGCCGGGTCTGCTTCTGCTCACTCGACGGGACCGCACGCCTTGCGGCGCATAGTTACGCGCATCGCTCTCCCTGCGCTGTGCTTGCTCGCAGCTGTTTCTTTTGTGAGGTTCCCAGCCGCGGTCTCGGCGCAGGAACGCACGCTCGATGAGCTCAAAAAGGAGGTCCAGGCGCGGGCAGAACGCCAGGCCTATCCTTGCGAAGGCCTCAAGCCCGACGAGGTCCGTGAAGCTCTCTCCCAGCTAAAGAGTTCTGCGCCAGATGATTGGGCTGCGGCTTGGAGCCCGGTCGGCGATCATTACATGCAGAAGGCGTCGGCTGAGGAGGCGGAGTCGCCACAGTTGGCAGATAAGGATTTTATTCAGGCCTGGATCTATTACAACTTCGCGCGTTGGCCTGCTTTGACTTCCCCCGGTAAGCAGGCGGCCTATCAAAAAGCGCTCGGTGCCTATAAAGCGCATGGCCGCCTGCTCCACCCCCCGTTGCAGGTCGTGGAGATTCCTTTCGAAGGGAATGAAATTACTGCGTACGTTCAAATGCCCGCAGATAAAAAGCCGGCCCCAATCGTGATTGTGATCCCCGGATTAGACCGCGGCAAAGAGAACATGGCGGAAAGCGTTCGCCCGCTGCTCGACTCCGGTATTGGTTATCTCGTGCTCGACGCACCTGGAACGGGTCAGGCACCGATCAAGGCTCGTCCGAACGCGGGGCGCATGCTGGTTCAGGCCATTGATTATGCCTTTCAACAGCCGGACGTCGATAAGGGCCGTGTCGCGGTTTACGGTGTCAGCTTCGGTGGCTTCTGGGCCACCGAGCTCGCCGTGACGGAAGAAAAACGTCTGCGCGCTGTAGTCGCTCAGTCTCCGCCCGTCCATCAAGCGTTCCAACGTGCGAGAACCATGGAAATGCCCAAGAACAAGGAGTTCCTTTTCGATTACGCGCAAGCTTACATGTTCATGTTTGGAGTCTCGACGCTGACGGATCTGGCAGACCAACGGGAATCGATGTCGCTGAAGGCTCGGGGACTTCTCGATAAGCGAGCGGCTCCGATGTTGATTATTGGCGGTGCACTCGACACGCAGGTTCCGGTGTCTGACATAGATTTGCTCTTGAACAGCGGCCAGACGCCCAAGGAAGCATGGATCAACCCCCAAGGTGGCCACATGGGGCGGGACGCCAAAACCTGGTCCAATCCGCGAATTTTTGAAACGGTGACTGCACCGTGGTTTTCGCGGATGCTGGAGGGCCGTTCGGAATAAGTTGCTGTGTGTTTATGGCAGGCGCGTCTGAGCTCTGCACGCACCGATCATAGGGAGACCGAAATGGCATCACGAATCGTCAAATTCTTGATTGTCCTGCCGCTGTTTCTGTGTGGTGCAGGTGCAATAGCGCAGGATCCCAGGCCCTACGGGCCGCCGGTGGGAGTCGAAGACGCCAAGAGAGTTGCTGCCGCGGCGGTGGCTGAGGCCAAGAAAAACAATTGGCTTATGGCGGTGGCGGTTGTCGATCCGAGCGGGACGCTGGTGTACTACGAAAAAATGGACAACACGCAAACAGGAAGCGCGCAGGTAGCGATTGACAAAGCACGCACATCGGCTCTATTCAAGCGGCCGAGCAAGGTATTTGAAGATCTGGTTGCCGGGGGCGGCACGGGCCTTCGCTTCCTGGACCTTCCGGGCGCGATGCCCATCGGCGGCGGCATTCCGCTCATCACCAACAATCACATTATCGGCGCGATTGGCGTCTCCGGGGACAGCAGCGACCATGACGCTATTTGCGCCCAAGCTGGCGCAAGCCTTATCAAATAACCCAGGCGGAATTGCCGGTGTTCCTTCGATTCCCGCGGTTCCATATCTCTCGATGATTTTGCCGCTCACATTCCGTTTGCGGCCGGCGCAATGGAATTGCTGGCGTCCTTTAAATCCCGGAGTAGAAAGATAGCATGGAGCTTCTCGGCCACTTTCGCCGACTCACCCCGGTGCAGCGCAGCACTTTCATCGCTTGCTTCCTGGGCTGGTCGCTCGACGCGTTCGATTTTTTCATCCTGATCTTCTGCGTCAGTGCAATTGCTACAGAATTTCATACGAAAGTTTCCGCGATCGCTCAAGCGGTCTTCCTGACTCTTGCAATGCGTCCGGTCGGCGCCTTCGTATTCGGCCTTATGGCCGATCGTTTTGGCCGCCGCCCGACTTTGATGGCGGACATCATCGCTTTTTCAGTTTTTGAGTTGGCTTCCGCATTCGCGCCGTCGCTGAAAATCTTCCTGGTTATGCGTGCGTGCTTCGGAGTGGCCATGGGCGGAGAATGGGGAGTCGGAGCCGCGCTGGTCTTTGAAACTTTGCCTACGAAAGGGCGCGGTTTTTTTTCTGGTTTCCTGCAGGAAGGCTACGTGGTTGGGTATTTGCTGGCGGCTTTGGCCTATGGCGCGATCTTTCCGATCGTTGGTTGGCGCGGCATGTTCGTCATCGGCGCCCTGCCCGCGTTCCTCATCATTTATATACGCAGCAAGGTGGCGGAATCGCCGGCTTGGCTATCGGGCCGCAGACAGAACCGAGCCCGGCGGCACCTCGGCAAGGACCTCGTGGCCTACCTCGGCAGTTTTCTTTTTCTCGTACTCCTGATGTTTACGTTCAATTCGTTTAGCCACGGCACACAAGACCTCTACCCCACGTTCCTCCAGGTAAATCACGGGATGTCGCCGCGCACAGTGGGCGAGGTGGCGGTCGTTTACAATATTGGCGCGCTTCTTGGCGGAATCCTGTTTGGAACCTGGTCGGAACGGATCGGCCGAAGAAAGACAATTATCCTGGCGTCCGTGCTTGCGCTTCCTCTCATCCCGCTGTGGGCCTTTTCGCACACGGTACCTATGCTCGCTCTCGGCGGCTTCGCGATGCAGTTCATGGTGCAAGGCGCTTGGGGGGTGATTCCTGCTCATCTAAATGAACTCTCGCCTCCAGCGGTACGCGCTACTTTTCCAGGCTTGGCATACCAACTCGGTAATCTCCTGGCATCCGGCAATTCGGTTATTCAGGCCAAACTCACTGAACAGCGTTACGGCGGCAATTATTCAATCGTGCTGGCCTGGACGGTTGTAATCGTCGCGACCGCGGTGGCGATCGTGACCATGTGCGGAAGAGAGGCAAAAGGCGCTGACCTATCGGATACGAGTTGAGTTAGCGATGCATTTTCCCTTTTACGCGCTTTTTTCAATTTCTTCGTTCGACGAGGTCTCACATACGAGGTAACTTCCACTACAGCAAAATCAGTTTCACGCGCCTATGCTAATTTCACACCGTTTCAACTGTATTCGCGCGTATCGAAGACTTCAGCATAAGCGCTTCAGATAAGCGCACGCCCGCCCCCGTTTTAACGTAAGCCTCGTAGTCGCGGCGGAATTAGTCTGGAAATTACGTGTCTTGCTTCTGAAGGAGTTCAACGGCAGCAACACCTTAATATAAATTAATTCTGATTTCATGTCACTCGGGGGCTCCGGTGCTAGTCTCTGCGCGTTTGGTTATCGTTCGGATTCAACTTTCCGATGGGTCAATATGAGAAGGTCAATCGCGCGTCCATCACGAATGGAATCCGTGCGAACAATGGGGGCACAACGATGCGATGTCTGAGCGCTGCACGACGACGGTTCCTGGGCCTTCAATTGTTGGTGATGATGTTATCCGCAGCCTTCGTCGCCTCGCCGTCTCTTGCACAAGTTGGCGGGGCGACGTTGACCGGAACCGTGAGCGACACGTCGGGCGCCATTGTCCCAAATGCCCAGATCTCAATTAAGAACGTTTCGACTGGACTCGTCCGGACCGTCACCGCAGATTCGGACGGCCTTTACACAGCTCCGAACCTGCTTCCCGGAACGTATGAAGTCACTGTCTCTGCTTCTGGATTCGCCACGTCGGTGCAAACGGGCGTCGTTTTGACCATCGGAGTTCAGCAAGTTCAAAATGTCCAATTGCAGGTGGGCCAAGTTAGCCAAAAGGTCGAAGTGACGAGTCAGAGTGTCAATGTGGAGTTGGCCAACCCCACCATCAGCGCTTCTGTGGACTCGACCACGGTTAGAGAGCTGCCCCTAAACGGACGCGACTGGACCCAGCTTGCCACTCTTGAGCCCGGCGTGCTCTCGGTCGCATCCTTGCAGCCTAGCCTAGCCGCGGGTGAACAAAGAGCGGCCCGCGGCTTCGGCGTACAGATGGCAATCTCGGGCATTCGACCGCAGCAAAATGGTTACTACATCGATGGCATCAACGTGAATGACTATGCTGGGGGTGGCCCCGGTAGCGTTCTTGGCGGGACGCTCGGGGTAGATGCGATTCAGGAGTTTTCAATTCTGACAACCAACTATACGGCGGAGTACGGCCGGACCTCCGGCGGCGTCATTAATGCCATAACTCGTTCGGGAACCAGCGAACTGCACGGTAACGCCTATGAGTTTTTGCGTAACAGCGCCCTCGACGCACGGAATTACTTCGACGGTGCGACGATACCGGGATTCCGCCGAAATCAGTTTGGCGGATCCGTGGGGGGGCCGATTCAAAAGCAGCACATATTTTTCTTTGCGGACTACGAAGGACTCCGCCAAGATCTGGGCACCACCACCGTGGATACGGTCCCCTCGCCCGACGCCCGCAACGGAATTATTCACAATACCGACGGGACGACCACTACTGTGACAGTTAACCCATTGGTGCAACCGTACCTAGGTCTGTGGGCACTGCCGAATGGGCCTCTTTTGAGTCCCGGGAACACCGGAATTTATACGTTTGCGGGCAGCCAGATTACGAATGAGAATTTCGGTACGGGCCGTATTGACTACAAAATTTCAGACAAGGATAGCCTCTTTGGAAGTTACCGGTATGACGCCGGCGTCCTAACATTTCCTGATTCGCTGAACACCGTAGTTCTTGGGGATAGGACCAAGAGTCAAATCGTCGCGATCAGCGAGAACCACATTTTCAGCCCACAGCTGCTCAATTCCGTTCGAGTGGGTCTCAACAGGAATGGCGCGCAAGACCTTAGTTTGACGGCCATAAACCCCTTGGCCGGAGATCCGGCTTTGGGTTCGGTGCCTGGACAGAATGCCGCTGAAATCTCGTTCCCCGGAGTGACGGCGTTTCCTGGAGGTGTGGACTCCGGAACCAGAGTCAAGAAGACATTGAACGCATTTCAGGGATACGACGATGTCTTTCTAACCAAAGGAATTCAAAGCATCAAGTTCGGACTTAGCTTCGAGTATGACCAAATGAATGAGGAAACGATTTCGACCGCCGGCGGGAAGTTTTCGTTGGGCTCGCTAACGGATTTTCTGACTAACAATCCGACGACCTTTTCTGCGGGGCTCCCGGAAACAATCACTCCCAGGAATCTTCGGCAAAATATCTTTGGCGGTTATATTCAAGACGATGTTCGCTGGCGCCCTAACCTGACGTTTAACTTTGGATTGCGCTACGAAATGGCATCCACTCCGGCCGAAATTCGCGGCAAATTGTCTGCGCTCGCCGTGATCACGGACCCGGCTCCGCATCTTGGTGCTCCGCTTTTCTCAAATCCTACGTTCCGGAATTTCGAGCCGCGGGTCGGTTTTGCCTGGGACCCGTTCCGCGACGGCAAAACGTCGGTCCGGGGCGGCTTTGGAATGTTTGACGTTCTTCCGCTGCTCACACAGTATTCATCCAATGAAGCGAACACGGCTCCTTTCTTTCTCTCGGGTACGGCAGAGAATTTACCGGCGGGATCATTCCCAACCGAAGCATTTTCGCTGCTCAGTGCTACTTCCAATTTGCGCACGTCCTTCATACAGTCCAATCCCTCGCGCAGCTACGTCATGCAGTGGGACCTGAATATTCAGCGGCAATTCACACGTGACCTTACAGCCTCGGTGGCTTACGTCGGCAGCAGCGGTGTACACCTGCCATTCCATATGGATGACGGGAATATGGTGTTACCCACCGAGACCTCTGCGGGAGATCTTTGGCCGCAAGCGATCGGCAGTGGGACCGTGCTGAATCCCAATATCGGCCGAATTGACTACTTAGACTGGAGAACTAGCTCCAATTACAATGCGCTTCAAGCGGGGCTCATCAAGAAAATGAGCAAAGGCTTTCAGGTTCAAGCCTCGTATACGTGGAGCAGATCGATTGATGACGGGTCGGCCACTACCATTAGTGACCCCTACGCTAACTCCATTACCAGCCTGCTTTTCTTTGATCGCTCTCTGTTTCGTGGCCCTTCCGACTTCAATGTTGGTCAGAATCTTGTGGTCAACTATTTATGGGTCGTCCCAACTCCTAACTCGCTCGCCGGTCCTGCGGCGTGGATTGCTCGTGGGTGGCAGCTGGGAGGGATTTTCGAGGTCAGCAGCGGGCTTCCGTTTACCCCTCTTATCGGTGGTGATCCACTTGGTCAAAACAGCACCGATCCTTTTGATTATCCGGATCGCCTCAGGGGGCCGGGCTGCAATTCCCTAATCAATCCTGGCAACGTGAATGGCTACATCAAACTCAGTTGCTTCGCGCTCCCCGTGCCCACTCCTGCAATCGCTTCACAATGCACGCCCTTTTCCGCAGCACCTGGCACGTGCCAGAATCTCATCGGCAACGGCGGCCGCAATGAAATTGTGGGGCCCGGTCTTATAAACTTCGATTTCTCCATGGTCAAAAACACTTACTTCAAAGAGAGGTATAACGTACAGTTCCGCGCCGAGTTTTTCAATATATTCAATCATGCGAATTTCTCCGCTCCTATCGCCAATGACACGCTCTTCGATCAAACCGGTGCTCCGATCGGCGGCGCCGGTTTAATTAATCAGACTGCAACTACAAGCAGGCAGATCCAGTTCGCATTGAAGTTTATTTGGTGACATCGAACGTTGAGGATGGTCTAAATATCGGTGCAGAGTGCCGCACAACTTCCGGCAGCCGTGGTGGACCGGTGCGGAGGTATTGCTCGGGAATTAGAACTCCGGCCTGGGAGGGCAGCTACGATGAGACAAGTTTGTTTACCAATAGTACTGATGATGTTGATGACTAGCGCAGTGAATGCCCAGCAAACCCCTGCGGATAAAGCGGCCAAGGATCAGCAGGCAATCGAAGAAGTCACCAAAATCGAAAAAGACAAAATCCCATTGCTTGTTAACAGCGGTCCCGCCGCCGCAGATTGGTTTGACAGCCACAATGCCGATGACTTGGCGTATCAGGATCCCGATGCCGGCATCCTCACCAAAGCGGAAGTGTCCGCGCAACTGCGTGCTGGGACTCGCAAGCCATCCTCCATTAAACAATACGGCCATCGCGTCCGTGTCTATGGAGATGGAAATGTGGCGATCGTGACGTACCTGGGAGATGTCACTGGAAAGAAAGACAAGGCCGGCCAAACCCTTACCTTCGTTTCCCACGAAGCGACCACGGACGTATGGGTCAAACAGGATGGCACCTGGAAACGAGTGGTGCACTCCGTCACTCGAATCCCGGCGGAGTAGAGAGCATCTCCTTCGCCGGGCGCGGCCTTGCCAATCGAGATTGGCAGGGAGTCAGGGCGGGCAACGGACGGCGACGGTGACGCGGCGGAACTCGCGGCGTTCGCCGGATAGCCGAACTTCTGGTCTAGAAATATATTTCCCTTAGCGGAGAGGGGCGCAACGGGATCACACATTTGCCGTGGCGCACCCTCTTTGTGCTTGAGCGGAGATTTTATGAAACTGTTTTGCCATGCTGGGATTGTTGCAACCCTGGTGTTTGCATTTCTCCACCAGCCAGTTGCGCCTCCGCCAGATCGTGGCTACAAGCTCGTCAAATCGTACGCTCTAAAAGGCGAAGGCGGGTGGGATTCCATTACTCTGGATTCCTCTTCCCGTCGGCTCTACCTTTCGCACACCGCTCAAGTCCATGTTATAGACGCAGACACTGGCGCTTGGATCGCTGATATTGGAGATCTCGAGCTCGCTCACGGAACGGTACTGATCAAGGAGCTCGATCGTGGATTCATTAGCGATGGTGGTGCGGACAAGGTGTTGATTTTTTCGCTGCGTACGTTACAGACGATTGGAGAAATAAAGACAGGTGGCAACCCGGACTGTATTATTTACGATCCGGGCTCTCAGCATATCTTCACCTTCAACGGGCGAACGCACGACTCAACGGTGATCAACCCCGCCGACGGCAGTGTAGTAGCTACGATTCCTATGGGTGGCCGCCCAGAATTCGCCGTGGCCGATGGCAAGGGAACGATCTACGTCAACATTCGAGACACGAACGAAGTTGCGGCGCTTGACTCCCGGGCCCTGCGGATTAAATCTCGCTGGCCGATCGCGCCGGCGGCAATGCCCACAGCGATAACCATGGACGAAGAGCATCGCCTGTTGTTCATCGGCGGGCGCAACAAGGTATTCGCGATAATGAATGCCGATAGCGGCAAAATAGTACAGACATTTCCGATTGATAACGGCGTGGACACGAACATTTATGATCCCGACCGTCACGTTGTGTTCAGTTCAGACCGTGCCGGAAGCATTCATATCTTTCATGAAGACTCCCCCAGCAAATTCAGCGCCGTCGAGACCGTGATGACGCAACCCGGCGCTCATACGATGGCTTTCGATCCGAAGACAACCGATCTGTTCCTCGATACAGCGGATTTCGACCCGGGCACGGTGCCCGAGAGCGACGGAAAGACGACCGTGCCGAATGTATTCGATCACTCAGCAGGCGGTTTCCATTCGATGGGCGTCGTTCGCCCAGGAACTTTCCGTTTGTTGGTCTACGGACGCTAGCGGCAAGGCGGTACCCTCTCAAGGGCGATACTAGAATTGCGCCCTGGTAGTTGGCAATTTCAATGCATTTCGGCCGGTGCAACATGCTCTCCCTCGCAGTATTCACCGACGAGACTTCGGCTCTCCAAACGATACCTTAATGAAAATTAACTCTGATTTCATTTCTTGATCCCTCCCCGATGCTAGCATGCGCGCTGCTTGAGGGAACGGCTGTAATGTCCAGAGGAGCACGGGCAATGTGTCGCAAAGCTGCACTTTCCGCGGCCGCCGTTCTGGTGGCCATCGTAATTTCACTGCAGTTCTCAGCCAGAGGCCAGACATCCGCCAAGGCGGCGCTGAGCGGTGCAGTGAGTTCTGAAGCCGAAGGGCCGATGGAGGGTGTTCTGGTTGGTGCGAAGCAGCTCGGCGGGAATATCAGTATTACAGTGGTTAGCGATAAGCAAGGCCGTTACAGCTTTGCACCGAACGAACTGCCAGCAGGTCAATACAAGCTTTCGGTAAGGGCTGTTGGATACGATTTGTCCCAGCCCGGATTGACCGTCGAAGTCGGACCGCAAGCCGCCACGGCTAACCTTACGCTTAAAAAGTCCCGCGATCTTGCCTCTCAGCTAAGTTCGGCGGAATGGCTGATCAGTGTTCCGGGTACGACAGAGCAAAAGGATGAACTCTTTAAATGCATTTTGTGCCACACCGCTTACCCAATCGTAAGCAGCCGGTACGATCAATCGGGCTGGCTGGTCACCATCAATCGCATGCGGAATTATGGACCCGCCAGTGCCCTCGAAAAGCCGCAGATGTTGCCCTTCCATCAGCAGCAGCGTCCCGGAGATGCGGAATTTGCAAAATATCTCAGCTCCATAAACTTGAGCACCACGTCCCAATGGGCCTTTGAGCTCAAGACCCTGCCGCGGCCGCATGGCGATGCCACCAAGGTTGTTGTTACCGAATACGATTTGCCCAGGCCGGACGCGCAACCTCACGACGCGGTGATCGATTCCCAAGGGATGATCTGGTATGACGATTTCGCTGAGCCGATTTTGGGCCGCTTGGATCCCCGCACGGGCAAAACGAAAGAATGGACCCTGCCCGAGATAAGACCTGATTTTCCCAGTGGATCCTTGGATTTGGAAATCGATCGGGACGGCAATCCTTGGATCGGAAGACTCTTACAGGCTGGAGTCGCAAGGTTCGACAAGAATACCGAGAAGATCACGAACTGGACGCTTCCACCTCAGTATCTCAATTCCAAGTCGCGCGTGCCGTTTCTGGCGTTTGGCCCAGGAGACGCCGTATGGTTCGTGGACACCTGGAACCGCACGATGAATTTACTAGACCCCGCGACGGGGCATGTGGATCACTATCCTGCTTATCCAGATTGGGTTATTCCAGCGATCGATATGGGTTCAGGCGGCAAAGGTCCGGAACCGCAGGGGCATTTCATCTACGGAATAAACGCCGACTCGAGAGGCGTCGGTTATTTCGCCGACATGGCAGGCGGCAACATCGGGAAAATGGATCCTAAAACGGGGAAAACTTCTCTCTATCCCACACCCTCAACCAACTCCGGTCCTCGCCGCATGCATTTTGACCGGGAAGACAAGCTCTGGTTTGCCGAGAATTACGCCCTCAAGATCGGCTTGTTTGATCCGAAAACTGAACAGTTTCGTGAATGGGACGACCCCACGCCCTGGGACAGTCCGTACGACACTGTGCCGGACAGCAAAGGTTTCGTCTGGACGGGTGGGATGGTAACGGATCTGGTGACCCGCTTGAATCCCAAGACGGGAGAAATGATTCAGTATCTGCTGCCTACGTTGGGCGCAAATATTCGTCGAGCCGATGTGGACAATTCGACGAAGTACCCGAGCTTTGTAGTCGGAGAAAATCATCAAGCAAAAATCGCGATAGTGCGGCCGCTGAACTAGCGCTTTCGCCCGAAGGCAGGGGCATGTTTACAGTTTGCGATGGCCGGTGGGCTGCTCTTGTAGGCGGGTGTTTTCATTTTCTTCCGTGCCGGCGCAGGACCGCGCGCCTTGCGAGCTTATCGAAGGCGGTCGCCTGGAAGTGTTCTTACACGTTCGCGTTGTTCTTTTTGCTCCTTGCAACTAGCTCGCTTGCTGCCGACGGCATCTTCCAAATCGTAAAAGTCTCCGACGGGGTTTACGCCGCGATCGCCAGACCTACCTTCCGCCTCAACTGTAACGCAGCCTTCATCGTGCAAGATGACGGCGTAGTAGTGGTGGACTCTGAGTCCATCCCGTCGGCGGCCCGCGAGGTAATCACCGCGATTAAGCGCGTTACTGATAAGCCAGTAAAAGTTCTGGTAATCACACATTTTCACGGAGATCATTTTCAAGGTGCCCAGGCCTATCTGAGCGAGTGGCCTGGTGTCCAGGTTCTGTCTTCCGATGCGACACGCGAAAGCATCGCCAAACGCGGCATACCGCGGATGCGCCGTGAAGCACTGGGTTTGCCCGCACGTATTGAAACTCTGAAAGACGACCTCCAGCGCGCAAGCGGCGAGAAGGAAAAGGCGGAGATTCAGAAAAATCTCGATCAGGCCGAAGCATATTCTTCCGAATTGAAAGACGTGCGGGGAATTCTGCCGTCTGTAACTGTGGACCGCGGCATAACTCTGCGCAGCAAATCACGCACCGTGCAAATCATGTGGCTCGGTTTAGCCCATACGGATGGCGATTTGTTCGTATATGTGCCGGACGCAAAAGTATTGGTTACGGGCGACGCCCTGCACAACGGAACGCCTACCTTCACGGACGCATCCCCGTACGAATGGATCCGAACGCTTGATGCGGCCGAATCGTTGGACTTTGACACCGTAATCGGCGGCCACGGTGCCGTCTTGCACGGCAAAGCAATGTTCGAAGTCTGGAAACAGTTCCTCACCGACGTGATGGCGGGAGTCGCGAACGTTGCTGCTTCCGGAGGCACGCTGGCTGAGGCTCGGCAGACATTGGCTCCGGCGCTTATCGCTAAGTATGGACAGCAATTCGAAAGCATCCCAGCGCCGCTCTCGGAAACGGTGTACGCGAATATTGATATAGGTTTCAGGATTGTCTGCGGCCGGCTCGTAAAGTAATTCACGAATGGAGGAAGCGCCTGGGTTCAACACAGAGCCACTCAGCTTCCAGTTCTCATTTGTTTGGCGGCCGAATTTGTGTGAGTGCACGAGTGACGGAGTGTCCTTCGATGGAAGATAAATGAAATTCGTTCGTTACAACGGCGGTCAGATCGGTGTCCTGCGTAACGGTCTGGTTCACGATGTCACACGCGCGGCGGGCTCACACGCGGCTTCTTGGCCTCCCGTAGACATGGTGCAACTCATCAAGAATTTCGATGCCTTACTGCCTCAAATCAAAACGGCGCTGGTGGGTGCGGGAGTCCCCCTAGCGGAAGTCCACCTGGAGGCTCCGATTTTATGGCCCAACAAGCTCATTGCTTATCCCGTGAATTTCGTCGCCCACGGTGAAGAAAGAAGCGTCACGCTACGAGCAGATACGAACGGTTTTTTTCTCAAAGCCAGCTCCTCATTGAGCGGGCCCGTTGATCCAATCATATTGCCGGATCTTCCCAATCGCGAATTTCACCATGAGTGCGAACTCGCGATCATTATCGGCAAGACCGGCCGCCAAATTGAAGCGTCGGAGGCTCTCGACTACGTTTTTGGTTACTCCTGCCTGATCGATGTCACCCTGCGCGGCAAGGAAGACCGCGTGATGCGCAAGTCCTATGACACATTCACCCCAATGGGCCCGGCCATCGTGACGAGCGATGAGGTAGGCGATCCAAGCGCTCTTGACCTCAAGCTGTGGGTCAATTCCGAACTTCGGCAGCACGCGAACACGCGTGATCTCATACTCGACATACCCGGCATGGTCTCGATGGCCTCTTCTGTAGCCACACTTTATCCGGGGGACGTCATCGCGTCCGGCACGCCTGCTGGTGTGGGACCCATCAAGAGTGGGGACCAGGTCACGATTGAAATCGAACGCGTCGGCCGGATGTGCGTCCCGGTAGAGCTAGGCCACGGTGGCGGCAATCTGGCGGTTCGCAACGGATAGGTATGGTGATATTAGTCTCAAGATGCTCGGCCACGCGTAGCGGCTTAAACATCTGCCGTTCCGCGAATGACTTCATGGCGGACCACATACTCCGCGGCTTCCATGGTCTGCTTTGCATAGCGCATCGTTTCGCCGGTTACGTATTCAGTGCTGTGACTTATGCGAAGGCAGACTCGACGGCTGTCGTCGCCCCATCCGCGTTTGTACTTTCTGGGTGCTTGATCTTTGTCACGCAGCGCGAGCTAGCAAGCGGGAGTTTCCCGGCAATCCACCGGAATCCTCCGATTATTCTTCTTAATCAGCTTTCTCAATACGTGTATTGCCAAAGCCGGGCAGGGATTTTACCGTCTTCGCCCGAAAACTTATACGGGAAAACCTCACGCGCGATGTCCGCGTGAAAGCAAGCTGCGAATCAGACCAAATTTTTTGCTTCTGGCTGAGCGGAATTTCGTCGGTGGACGTGGTGCTCTGGCCAACGGGCGAAAGCAGGTATCGGCGCAGGAATTCGTCCTCCTTACGAAGGGCGTCCGGTTCATGCAAACGCATGAAGAACTATTTTTTGCCAGGGACGTCCGTGATGCGACTTGCTTTGTTTTGTCTATTAGCCGCATCGATCGTCGGGGCTCAAACGGCGCAGTCGAATGGTCCCACAACCGATGCCGCGAAAATCGCGGATGCCCTGAGAGCCGGTCCTAGGTTTATTACTGAGAATGCGACGATACTCGATTGGCCGACAACGAAAGGTGGTGAATATCGAGTATTGCGAAAAGGAACCAGCGAGTGGACTTGCCTTCCGGCATTCCCCGGCTATTCACACGACGAACCGGGCTGCTTTGATGTGGCGTTCATGCAATGGATCAAACAAAGTTTAGCCGGCCAAGAGCCTCATATCGACACGGTCGGGATTGCCTATATGTACGTCGGCGCCTGGGTTCCGAACAAGTCGGGCGACGCCAAAACTCCGCAGGGAGAGGATTTTCACGTCGGTCCGCACATTATGATCGTCAGTCCTCATGAGCATCAGAAGGAGTTGCAGTCCTTTAGTCACGACGGATCCAACGGCATGCCCTACGTCGCGCACCTTCCGGGCGGCACCGATCTCTATCTGGTAATCCCCTATCATCAGTCGAACGAGCATTGAAAACGGAACGAGTTGTTGGAGGCGATTGTCCGGCTTTGCAAGCAGGGAGTCGCCTGTTCGATCTCGTCCATGTTGGAGCCTGGATAGGTTGAGCAGATCGCCGAGCATTCGGGCGCTAGCCGAATGCTCGACTGTCACGAAAATGTCACGCTAGTCGCGGCAAATGGTGAGGAATTGCGAATAAAAGGTACATAAAGAAGAGAAGTTGACTCGTCCCGTTTCATCGCAACTCGTTGATCCTCCTCGGAAAACTCCCGCTCCGGCAAATCGTGATTAAGTTACTCAAGTGGCGAAAACCAGATGGTCGTCATCCCAGACAGCAGTTGTTCCTTTAGGTGAAAGGTTCGGTGTTCCATCGGGGCATACAGTTGCGATGTAGCCCAGCCGCTGATCGCGCACGAGGCGCTTCATGTCATCGCTGAGAATGCCCATGTGAATTCTCGACCAGCAATGAGGTGGCCTTCGAGATGTAGCCAGCTTTACCTTCAAAGTAGACGCGATGCGGAGTTTCATGGATTTCCTCCTATTACCGGAGAATAGTCGGTCTCATTCCTGCAGTGATTTAGGGTCGGATTGGTTCTTGGGCGAAGTTTTATTCAGGCGAGCAACGAACTCGCGGCCGGTAGCTGGGACGCCGACCTTTCCTTGACGAACGATCTTCCTGGAAGAGATGGCTGCAGGCCGCCCTTACGACGGCCTGCAACCGATTGGTTCAATTCATTGCAAGGAACCTGCTTTCAAAGTGCGCCGCCCTACGGCGTGCACACTGGGCCGGCATCGGTCAAGAACGTGGCGTTGTTGGAGAACCATCCGTTGACTCCAACCGACGGAGCACCGTAGAACCAGGAGAAAAACGCCAATTCCTGCATGTGGTAAGTGAACCCGTTGTCGGGGTTGAAAATCGGCGGCGCAAGCGTGCCGCTCAACGGATCACCAACCTCCAAGTTCCCTTGACACCCCGCAACCTGCCCCGTGTGGCCCCATAGAGGCGTTGGATTGTTGCCGAACGGATCATTCATCCATTCCGCGACTTCGTGCGACATGATAGAAACATCCGGCACCGGACTCGCAAATATATCGCTGGTATCAAAATCGGCAGTGCCGAAGGACTGCGCCCCGAACGCGTCATGGAAGCCGAGAATGCAACACGCGCCACTATTCAGCGTTGCGCACCCAGACGTCGCTCCCTCGCACTCAACCACATTGTGAAGGGAATAGAGCGGGAAGGTGCTCGGGTTAACGCCCTGTGATGCCAGCTGGGTGAATAAGCCGATGATCGCGGGCTCATAAACCGCAATGTCGATAATCCCCTCCGTGCCAGTCGGGCAACCGCCAAATGCGGCGCTCGGGTAGGCCACGCCATCCGCTGCCGGGATGTTGACGACGATCTTCGGGACGGTTGTCACGGGATCAAGAACGACCTGGTAGTTAACTTTACCCGACGCACCTTTTGAAACGAGTTGGAAGAAGTTTCCCCGCTGGAATGCATCGGTGGTCTGGGTCACACCCACATCGGTGCCACCAAAATTGAAATCGAAGGGCCGGAAGATCGGCGACTGCTGCACGAGCTTGAGCGGAACGTCGTTGGGGGATGACAAGCAAGAGTCGTCAGCGACCGTCGGATCGAATACGGTGACGCCAGGAGCCGTCAGAACCTCTCCCGCTCCATTCACACCGGCGAACACCGAATTGGTGACGATTATGATCGGAATCAGTTGAGTTGAAACTGAAGTACGCCCATTCGAGTCAAAAAATGGGCTCCTCCCCACAATCTCGCCAGTGTAGACATTTCCATCCCTGCTCGACGTGACTGTATAGGTGAACGTTTGAAGTTGGGCCCCATTTTTCTTGTTAGCGTTCGCCTGGACCGCGGAGTTGGCTTTGTTGAGCGCAGCTCCCAAAGCTGCTCCTTCAGCAGTACTCGGGTTCTTGGTAGGGGTCATGAATGGATTTACTTTCGGCAGTACTGCGGCCTGCTGTCCAAATGCGAAGGGCGCAGATGGCACCAGCGCGATCGCAGCACAAATGAACGAGACCATAGATTTGCGAACCATATAAATCCTCCTCGTGAAGTCGATAAATCAGAGATGACTCGTTACGGCTTGCGGAGAACGGCTGCAGCCTTTTTTGGGGGGTTACGCCTTGAGCCCGTCAGACACATGCACAGCCGCGCTTTTATGTCAGCGAGCCAATTTTAGACAACAGGAGATAGCGATACGCACGGATGGACCACTCGGGAAAAGTAGGCTTCTCCTGAGAAACACTGGTGACTGACAAACCTCCTAGGACACACACACACGTAGGGGTCCGACCCAGCAACCCGATCACCAAAACCCAATGAGACCAAGCATTATATAGGGAAAGCACTTCCCCGCATGTGTAACCAGTGGTCTGCAAAGGATTGCACATAATGTTGACCCGTTGCTCTTCGTGCCTGCGAAGGGCTGCGTCGTGATCCTCGCGTGCTTGCGTCGACACGTTTAGGTTCTCAAGTCCTGATAAACGCATTCCTCGGACAAGTGAGGCGGTACTTCACATCTCCGGTTATGCGGCTTACCAGAACTTGACCGCATGGTCCGTCGATAGCTTCCGGTTTGCCGACCACAGTTCCAAGGCGGTCGGGTTTCCCTCTCCAATTCTCGTTCCAGCGTTGGTTCGGGAACATTCACTTCCCCCAAACCTGCATCCCTGGAAACCTCACTGTATGGCCTGTGATCTTCTCGGAACAGCTGGGGAGCGAACCACATTCAAGTGCAGTCGATCGGAAATAGTGGTGCCGACCGCACCGCGGGTACGGTCGGCACCGACTCCGAAGAGCCGCTTTGGTCAGAATGCGCAAAAACCCTTACAGGCCTTCCGATCCTCAGCGGTCGCGACCATGATCGAAATCGAACAGGTCGAAAAGGTCGCCGATCGCGGGCGAATTCCTCGGCACATAGGGATTGTCGTCTAGAGTTTTTGGATTCGGGAAATTGTCGCGGCTGCGTTCGGTCAGCGGCTTCAACTTCCAGTTGCGCTCGATGAACTTCAGAATCGAGACGTGATCGGAATAGACGTGGCTGATGTGGCCACCTCTGCTGAACGGGGAGACGACGATCATCGGGATGCGCGGACCGTCGCCGAAGAAATCCAGCGGCTGGATGTAACCGGAGTCGTAGAGGCCGCCGGCCTCGTCCATGGTGATCATCAGAGCCGTGGAGGCGAAAAGTTCTGGGTTCGCCTGAAGGTGATCCATGATCTTTTTTACCATTCCTTCGAACAGGTCCTCCTTCGAGCTGGCCGGATGCCCGTCCAGCAGGCCGTCCGGCTTCACGAACGAAACGGCAGGCAGCGTGCTGTTATCCACCGCGTTGAAGAAATCGATGGTGTCTTTGATGTGCGTCGTCCGTTGGGCCGTGTTACCCATGATCGAGGTCGCATAGGACTCGAAGTTGCAGATGTTGCAGTACGCCCTGCCGATCTGCACGGTCGGGTCGGTACTGGTGGGATCGTGCTCAAGCGCCACTGCGGCATTGTATGCTCCGCCGTAGTAGGCCCAAGAAACCCCCTTTTCATTGAGCGCCTCGCCAATCGTCCGCACATTCGTCGGCGGAATGGAAGCGCCCTTGGCAATTCCGGCGGTATCCACTGTGCCATCCGGCAGGAAGCCGGGATTCAGATTGTTGATCATATAGAAATGATTCGCTTTGCAGTTCGGCTTCGCATCGTAGGGCAGCGTAGCGAGGTAATCGCGTACAGCGTCGACGCCCGGCTGCGTCGAATCCGCACATTCCGTGAAGTCACCGTTGAAGCCGATGTCCACCGTGTACTGGTCGTTTGAGCCAGGCAATGGATTTGGATTGGCGATCACATTCGCCGGCGGCACCGTCGGATTTCCATTGCCGTCGCTCCAAAAAATGGCGTCGCCGGTTCCCATCATTACGTGGTTGGCGCCCGTGCCGCCCATCACCGCCTGATGGTAATTGTCGCTCATTGAAAAATTGTCAGCGAGGCTCTTGAGAATCGGCACGTCTCCGTTCTGCACGTTATAGAACCCCATAGAGTTGCCCTCGCCATTGTCATCCACAAGGCCTGGCGTGACAAAGCTGAAGGGATCCGGTTCACTCGTGTAGTTGGAGATGACAAAGGGATAGAGGTCGTTCAAGCAACCCGACGGATTCTCAAACGTGGCGTTGCGGATGTTGCAATCCGATTGCTGCCACATCTCATACAGCCGGTGCGTCGAATCGCCAGTGTAGGAGTCGTAGGGAAGGTTTGGTCCCGCGAGCGGGAATGGCCCGTTTGGCAGATGATTGAAATTCGCTACTCGCGTGTCCGCATCCAGAACCTCGTTGGTTACGGGATTGAGAAACTCGGCTGTCTGTTCCGCACCGGACGCCCCGGTCGTCAGCAGAACCAGGTCGTCGAGTTCCAGCGAGGGCTCGATTGCCCCCAGGAACGGGAGATCTGCGACTGGAAACGGAGGCGGCTCGCCTGTGACGGGGCTGGGCGAAAAATTCAGGCTCGGCTCGGGCAGCGTGGTGTAAGGAGCCTTTTCCTTGTTATCGAGACTGATGTAGTACGTCGTTTTGAATGGTGCAACGGCCTGAAATTGCGCCGCCTTGGCGAACTTTGTGCTAGGGGTGCCATCGGCGTTGATAATGTGCTCGGAGAGCAGGTTCTTGACTGAATCGCCGCTGGGCGAGACGTAGGTTGCGAATAGGTGATCGAAAGAGCGGTTTTCCCCGATCAGCACGATGACATGTTTGATGGGAGTCTCAGTGGAGTGTTTGTCTTTATCATCTGGAGCAGGCAACGGGGACGCCAGAGCGCTCCCGAGGCTGATTTGGAAGATTGTGAACATCACCAGGCCCTTGCGCATAACGTCCAGCAACTTCGGCACACTTGCTTTGACCGACATTTTTCCTCCCTGAATGAACAGACCTCGCAGTCGACGGTGCGGGTGACAGTGAGTCAGGCAGGTTGCGCTCCGATTACCTTCATGTGAACAGCGAGTAACAGATTGTAAACAGATGGTCAAAATCGGTGTTTCGTCCAGGCGGGAAACATTTTCGGTTTGCGCCAATGTCGGCCATGATCAGAAACGCCAGGGCTGCCCACAAAGACTTAGCCGTAGAGTTACTTAACCGTGTTTCTTCCGGCGGTTTGGCTACCGCGCGAGTGACGGACAACTCGGAAATAATTCTCAAGTCCCGATTAACGCTGCCAGCTCAACCGGTCGATGCAACACCATGCAGTACATTGATTCGACAATGCTTGCTCGGGAGAACCACTTGTTTGGTTGCACTAAATCAAAACCTAGCCAGGGCAGTGACCAGCCCGAGTTTTTGTACCACGGCGAGTGAGAGAGTTTACATCACAACCTCATCGGGTAAGGATGCAAAGGGTGGCTCGCAGGGAGCCGTAGGCGACCGGAGAGCCACCCTTTGCGGCGCGAACGCCGCCGGTGCCGGCGCCCTGTAGCCCAGCGCCGAGTGCGGACGCAGCGTGTTATAGACCACCCGCCATTTCTCGATCACCACCTGTGCCTCCTTCAGCGAATAGAAAATCTCTCCGTTCAGGCACTCGTCTCGCAACTTTCCGTTGAAGCTTTCGCAGTAGCCATTCTCCCAGGGGCTCCCCGGTTCGATGTACAGCGTCCCCGTGCCCACCTTTGCCAGCCACTTCCGCAGTTCTTCGGCCACGAACTCGGGGCCGTTGTCCGAACGAATGTTTTCCGGGATTCCTCGATACAGCATCACGTCCGCCAGCGCTTCGATCACTTCGTACCTCCCCAGCCTTCTGGCCACGCGGATCGCCAAACATTCCCGCGTGTATTCGTCGATCAGCGTCAGCATCCGCAGCGTTCTTCCGTCGTGCGTCATTGCGCTCACGAAATCGTAACTCCACACATGGTTCGCTCGCTCCGGCCGCAGCCGAAGGCACGATCCATCTCCCAACCACAGCTTCCCTCGCGGCCTTTGTTTCTGCGGCACTTTTAACCCTTCCCGCCGCCAGATCCGTTGCACTCGATCCTTGCCTACATGCCAACCGCGATCCCGCAGCAGCGCCGTGATCCGGCGATAGCCGTAGCGCCCGTATTCGCTGGCTAGCGTCACGATCTCTCGCGTCAAAGCATCTTCGTCGGTTCGATAAATCACCTCGTAGCGTTGTGTCCCTCTCCACTGCCCCAGCAGCCGGCAGGCATGCCGCTCCGATACTTGATAGCTCTCGCGAGCATGCCTGACCGCGCCACGCCGCCGCTCAGGGCTTAGAAGTTTCCCTCTGCCACATCCTTCAGAATTTGCTTCTCCAAAGACAGCTCCGCCACCAGCCGTTTCGGCTTGGCGTTTTCCCGCTCGAGCTCCTTGAGACGTTTGGCTTGATCGAGTTTTAATCCGCCGAATTCCCTCCGCCAGCGGTAGTAAGTCTGTGCGGTGATCTCGGCTTCTTTACAGGCTTGCGGAGTGGTTTTCCCGTTGGCTAGTTCCACTTCAACCTGTCGTAGCAGTGTCACAATCTGCTCCGGCTTGTATTTCCTCATCGGCATACCAGCTTCCCTCCAGAGTGAATTCTCTCTCACCCCCGCTGGTACAAAAAAACCCGGTCACGTCAAGCGTCTTGATCGCTGATATTCCGGCGTCGGACGTGGCCGCTGCGGGAACCGTGGCAGTCACGGTATTCAACCCGCCGCAAGGTGGCGGGATTTCGAAGAAGGTGAACTACGTGATTGCGGCAAGATAGTCCTCGCAACTTGCAGTTTGGAATCCGCGGGCAGCGCAGCTCGATTCGCTGCCCGCGAGAGCTTTTTACCTTGGATTTCTAGATTCGCCCACGCGAGCAATGACACGACCCAACGTCCCCAGTTAACGATTTTGCTCACGTACGATTCTCGAATCCCGTTTGTCACTGGAAGCGAAGCGCTCATGGACGAATAGTTGCGAGACCAGCTTTTGTAATTCAATTGCTGCTTCGTTCTCGTAAGTCCTATACCTGAATGCGTTGGGAACAGCGTAAATCTTCACTTGAGTCTCGGCTGTACTGGATCGTTTGACCTCGAAAACCGGCTTGTCGCTCCAGCATCGCCAGAAGATTACGTTCACCGGGCACGTCAAACACCGCACCACTATTTCACCGCTGTCTCTATCTGCTCGAGCCACATCAATCTTTAATTCCGCAAGTTTCGATGTCAGAGACGCAAACGTACTCGCATAGTCACAGTGAAGTGTCGCGCTGTGGACAAGGTCTCTCAGCCACATGGATTAAGCAGAGCATCGCCGCGAGATTAAGGCAAGATTACTGTAGTCAAGTAGATATGGGTTGGGGCAATTCGTCCAAGTCCTGATTAACGCCCTTACCGGACAAATGGAGTTCTAGTACGCCACACGTACGGTAACGCGACTTGCCAGGCACTATCGCCCGGGCGGCGTTCTCGCAGTAGAATGCTGATCAGCCTGGATCACCGATTAGGTCATTCGCGCCGCAGGCGCTCTCGTTGTAGTCAGCTGGGCGCAATGTGCTGACGTCCCAATAACAGATTCGGGTGAACGCAGTCAGGGCAACACAGAGAGGAGAATGCAATGCCGCTTCAAAATAACTACTTTGCAGACTACGACCACCTAAAACTGACACGCGATGACAAAGGCGTGCTGGTTGCTGAATTCCACACCAACGGCGGACCGTTCATCATGACCGCGCAATCTCACACAGAATTTGTCGATGCCTTCTACCGGATTGCGCAAGATAGGGCGAACAAGATCGTAATCCTGACGGGCGCAGGTGGGGAGTTCATTACGGATGTCGATTGGTCTTCTTTTGGCGATGTCACCGATCCCGGCGTCTGGAGTCAGGTTCACGACGAAGGCGTTCAGGTTTTGGAAAACATTGCCAACATACGAGTGCCGGTCATCGCGGCTATCGAGGGACGTGCCCATGTGCATTCAGACTACGCTCTGCTTGCCAGTGTAATTGTGGCAGCGGATGGTGCAACCTTCCAGGATGTGGCCCATTTCTCTGCGGGCGTCGCGCCCGGTGATGGAATCTTTACGACCTGGAGTTATCGCGCGGGAGCAGGACGAGCGGAGGCATTCCTGCTGAACCCGCAACCCGTCCCGGCACGTACCGCTTACGAATGGGGAGTGGTTGCCGAAGTTGTGCCGAACGGTAAGGCAATCAGTCGGGCACGCGAACTCGCCGAGTTGTACCTGAAAGCGCCAGAAGTGACACGCCGCAACACGCGCATCCACTTTATTCAACCGTTGAAGGAGCGCATTGTGCGTGAAGTCGGCTATGGATTGTCGCTCGAAGGGGCGTCGTCGGCCGCGCTCATGAAATCAATGCAGGCCAAGAGTGAACCCGTTGCTCGTAGAGGAAAATCCGCATAAAGAGCGCAAACGACTACTCGTTTCGACCGCGTGTCATAAGCGTCGTATGGGATACAGGAGGAAAATTGTCTACCTCGCACGCTGGCTAGCAGCAGTACATAGAGGACCCGGCGCCTGTCTTGGACAACTCCCGATTAACGCTGTTACCGGACACTTGAGGTTCTAGTACGGAAAATGTCCGGTTACGCGACTTATCAGGTGTTGGCTCGTGAAACGGCGATAATACGCCAACCATCCTGGCCCCAAAATGAACCAGGGCTATCTGCCTGATTCTGGAAACTGCTCCGCGATCAGTTGACAGGGAATGAGGATTGTTCCTCCCCGAAATGATTCGAGCCCCCCTTCGTAGTACCTACAATCCAGTAGATTGTCCTTCGATGATCTTCGCCCTGAAAAAACGTTGAAAAGAATGTGCGGGCCTTGCGAATCAATTTGAGACACTGCATCGGAATTTAGATTCAATTGGTTAAATACCGCAGTCTCGCCGGGCCGAATCTCTTGCCGCACATTTCCTAAGACGACCTCTCCTGATTTGATGTCCAAATACTTTGCGTCCGTACCTTCCTTGGGATGGCCCGTAAAATATCCGGCGACGATAATTGTCTCTTTGCTGTCGATGAGTTTTTCCCTGGCGCGCTCAGAAAGTTGTACGTTCACACTTAATGGAACATCGATGTTTTTCTGCTGATCTACTCCTTGATCAGAACCTAAATGTGCCGTACTGGGCGGACCGCTACATCCGAAAAGGATCGGCACCAAGGCGAGCAGAATGGAATATCGCATTAGAATCGAAGTATAAGACGGTTGGGCATTGGATGTTAACAGGCGTCGTCACCGGTAATAGCCTCAGTGCCTCGTAAACGCATTTACCGGTAACTGACTCTTAGTTTCCGGTTACGCGACTAGCCAGGAGTTGAGGAACTTGCGGCCTTTAGTTAGTTCAGGCGAACAGAATCGAGCCTTCGCACGATTAACAAGGTGGACTCTAACGGATTCAATAGTCGGGATCACTCCGTGTGGGGTTTCGTTTCAAATGTAAGGCCAACATTTTCATCCCGCTGGGTCAGAGCGATCCGCTAATCCTCAATGATCGCGCGAGCAATACCGGCATCTTGGCCATTGCGCGCCTAAAACTCCACGTGACGATGTAGGCCGGCGTCTCCATCGGGAATATCTTCAACTATTGCAAAGGCAAAGAAGAGATCTACTTGAGCGTCATCCAGCGCAACGAACTGCACATGGAAAAGCTGCGCAAGAAATCACCGGGCTCGATAAAGGACTTCTTCGATCCGGCCCGCATTGCTGCATGTGGGACACGTGATTCAGGAAATCGTCTATGACGACCGAAGAGGCGCATTCACGATGCAGACGTCTGAACGTGATGTCAGAAAAAAGGCGGCTCGCGAAGAGCCGCCTTTTCTAGAGCGGGGACGGTCCGGTCAGAAGATTAACTTGCCTGTGATTTGCGCAATTCTCTGATCGGTAGCGGCGGCCGCAAACGCTCCGTACGGCGACGTCGGCGTGAACTGCATGAAGGCTACCTTGCCAAAGAAAGGCGCGTTAGTGTTCGGATAAGGCGAACCATAATTCGCATGGTTGAACCAGTTGTAGGCACTCAAACCAAGCTGGAACGTCATACGCTCGGTGACTGCAAAATTCTTCCGTACGCTCAAGTCGCCTCCCACGAATCCAGGACCACGAAATGCGTTACGGCCGACATCACCCATAAAGTCCGCGCTGGGTTGCACAAAATCCGCCGACGCAAAACACGCAGTCAGCACACAGACTCGCCCGTTGCTGAAGTTCCTCTGAGTGAAGGTCGGAAGCGGTTGCGCAAGGATGGTTGCACCAAATGAACTCGTACCTCCCAGGTTGTTGCCTACCAGCCCCGCCGTCGCTCCGCCATCGATGATGCTGAAGGGGAATCCGGTGCGGTAGAACATCGTGCCGGAAACCATCCAGCCACCGATGGCTGCATTCACCAAGCGCTGCTCGCTCTTGAACGGCAATTGGTAGACATAGCTGCCCGATAGCTGGTGCCGTGCATCGTTATCTCCTGAGGCGTATTGCGCGTGCAGATTGTAAGGATTGACCTGCGTAAGGATACTGGTTATGACGCTGAAGGGCTCTTCGGGCACGTTCGAGAGCTCGTCCAGCGCATGAGAGTACGTATAGTTGAGGCGGCCACTCAATCCATGCCACTGATTTTCCTGGATGGAGAACGTAACGCCGTTATAGTTCGATACGGCCCCGCTATACAGATAATCCACGCGGCCGACCCGCGGGTCTGGCGCGGTCGCCGGAAGGTTTCCAAAACCAAAGCCGTTCAACGTGGGATTCAAAACAATACCGTCATACCCATGGTTGCCAACGTAATTGGCGGAGACGACGGTGCGTGCTCCGAACGAATGCTGTAGTTCAAGATTCCACTCAACATACTTCGGATTCTGGAAGTTGCGGCTGACGTCATTCAGGTTTGGAACGGAAAGGGCGCCTTGTGCGTTGAGGCAACCTCCAAACGGTTGAGCTGCACCCGCATAGCCGCCGCCGCTAGAACCTCCAGTCGTCAAACTTCCGCCGCTATTGTAATTCGACAAAAAGGCGCCATTACATTCCGTCACCAGATTCACGCCGCTGCCCGGAAATGCAGTGGATGCAGGGGGTGCCAAGTCGAACGCCACGCTTCCCGTGGGCACGTTGAACAAGTTTACCTGCGGGAAATTCGTATCAAACAGGCTCAAAAGACCGCCGGGGTACAGGTCGGTGAAGAGACCCACGCCCCCGCGTATGACCGTATTTTGACCGATGGGGCTCCAAGCGAGGCCGAACCTTGGCTCGAAGATGACCTTTTCGATCCCCGGAATAATCGTCTTGTTGCCGGTTACAAAAGATTCATCGTAGGGAATCGTCGCTCCGTGCGGCAAGTCGTTAAACGGTGTGACGGGCAGGCTCGCGCAACTGGACTGGCATATTCCGCCCGAGTTGCGGTCGGCCCTCAGCGTCAACGTCAACTTTAGCTTGGAGCTGACACGATACTCGTCTTGGAAGTAGAAGCCGACACTATAGAGGGCGACGGGTTGTTTGATCTGGGAGGCAAAATTGTAAAGTACGCTGCCGCAGCCAAGCTGCCCACCGACGCCCGTGCTACAGCCCGCAGGGGCAACTTGATTGTTCGCAAAACCAAACAAGGTGACGTCGACCTCCGGATACAGTGTGTTTTCGGCGGCGGTATAGTCCGAAATGTCGGCTCTCTTGAAGTTCACACCCATCTTGAAATTGTGGTTTCCTCGGGCAATCGACAAATCGTCGACCAACTGCCACTGCTCCACATGGCGGCCTTGCGGAACTTGGAAACCTGCAGCGAATCCGTTGGGATTGCCAGATCCGGTGCCCAGTGGAGTCAATGCACCATCCACTAGAAATTCAAGGTTACCCGGAAAAAGACCCAGTGCCGACGACGGGTTCAAATTGCCGAAAACCGCCTGGTAGTACAAATCGGAGAAGATGAAGTTGTTCACAACTGTCGGTGTGAAGATGTGCGTGTAATTCAACTGGCCTTCGTCCTGAGGCTGGGTGCTCGAATTGTTAAACACAGGGTTAATCGGGTCGGTATAGGTTGGCTGCACTCCCCGATCAAATTTGACTCGCCCAAAAATCTTGTCGTTTTGCCCTAAATTATAGTCCACCCGTCCGCTAAGCAACCATTCCTTGTTTCCGCTGGATACCGACTCCGTGAAGCTCTCAGTGCAGGCGCCACCAGTGGACCCTGGAGCAGTTGCGAATCCCGGACAGCTGTTGGCATTTGGTTTCGCGTTGGCGATCCCGGGGGCAGCGTTATATAGTTTGAAAACATTCGCGTAAAACGCCTGCGTCGCTGCATCCGCGGGAACATTACCATGCACGAAGTTCTCGAACGCTGGCGTGGGCACGCTGACATTCTGAATGGAACCAAAGATGTACCGAATTCCTTCGGTATTCACGAAGAAGTAGGCTTTGTCTTTCTTTATAGGTCCGCCGATGGCTGCCGCCCACTGGTTGTTGTTTGCAAATGGTCTCGAATTAGACAAGCCCGCGGCAAGTTCGCCGGCTTTGTTAAGGGGGTCGTTGGCAGTCAGTGCCCGGCCTGTCCAGTTGTAAACTGCATCGCCGTGAAAGGCGTTGCTGCCAGATTTCGTGCTGTAATCGATTTGAGCGCCCGCCTGACGGCCATATTGTCCGGTGTAGCCGTTGCTCACCACCGCAACTTCCTGAAGTTCATTGCCGCCCAGCAGCAAATTGCTCGAACCTGAATTGTTCAAGTTCAAGAACGGATCGTTGTAGTCATTGCCATTGACCGTGAAGAGGTTTGAGGTGCCTGGCAGACCAAACGCACTGAAGTTGCCATAGCCGCCGCCCGTCGAGCTGTTCATGGTGATGCCCGGCGCGGACTGGGCCACGTACGTAATGTCGCCGCCAGGGTTGGGGATATTCTGAATCTCGTTCGTATCGAAATTCGAGGAGATGTTCGCGTCTTCGGTTTGCAGCAACGCGCCTAGTTCCGTGACCGTAATGGTTTCCGAAATAGTGCCAACTTCCAGTTTGACGTTGGCCAGCGCAGTTTGCCCCAGCAGAACTTCGACTGTCTCACTCACCTGCTTAAAGCCAGTTAGCGACACCGACACGACGTACATACCCGGCTTGAGTAGCGTGAATTGATAGCTACCCGTCGACCCTGTAGTCGCAGACAGAACCTCACTTGTGGACTGGTTTTTTAAAGTTACCGCGGCACCCGCAATAACCGAACCTGACGGATCGGTCACAATTCCAGTGAGTCCTCCTGTTATCACGCTCTGCGCCGACACCAGAGCCGGCAGCAAGAGCAGCAAAGCTATAAACGAAACGGCAACTCCGAAGAACTTGTCAAATCGCAATAACATTTTTCACCTCCAGTCTTCTGTCGGCTTCTCGGAAACTGCTAGTCGATGGGTTAACCTCACACGGCAACGCGTACAGCACCTTCGTCTCCGTTGTTTGCGCCAAATAAGTTGTTTGCTAACGGTCAGTTACAAAAATGCGGAAGGATAAGATGCGATTAACTCGATAAAAAATAATGGGCACGTCCAGTTATGTGGAAAGAAACTTGAGTGAAATAGTGGCGCTGTACGCTTTCGACGCCGGAGCGCTCGATTAATTGTTAATGAATTGCTTTGCTATCGGGTTAGTACTTGCTCCGAGAGGTGGACAAAAACGCTCGGTGTTTTGCGATCAGCACAGGATTTCGTTCTGTTATCAGATGCATACCCCTAAGCCGAAAAGATCGAAGCTCATGACGGCGTCTCATCTGCGGTTAAAATTACCTTCTGGCTTTGGCGTGGATCGAACCTTCTGACGAAACGTAAGTCCTGATAAACGCGCTTACCGGAGATGTGAAGTTCTAGTACGCCAAATGTCCGGTTACGCGACTAGTCGGGCACATGAACGATACTCGGGATTCGCGGCGACGATGCAGATGTGCTAACAAACGGCTATGAATGCGCGCACCGTCTTAATAGCGACCTTCTCCTGCGCCCTCGTCGGATGCAAGTCGACAACGCGCCCCCAAGCTTCGCAAGATCAGCCTCCTCAGACTCCCGCAACCGCGCCGATACAAAATCCCACAGGCTCAAACCTCCAGCCCAAGCTCGTCAGCGGGGCCGGGTTCCAAGGCGTTATCTTTCCTGCTGATACGAAAACCCCGCCTGAGTTGCGGTTGTACCCTCCGTCGGCCACGTTCTGGACTCCGACGGAAACCGACATAGCTGTTGCCGAGCACGCACTGCCTACTTTCCTCAAGCAATCTCGCAACCCGCATGCGAAAGAAGTGCTAAGGCAACTTGACTCGTATAAGCGACAATACCGCGGCGTGGTCTTGCGTGGTCGCAAGCAAATCTTTATCCGGTTCTTCTTGTGCGAGATTTCGGAAGATACGTGGATGAAAAAAGAAACTGTAGTGATGGATGGAGGGAGCTGCTTCTTCAGTCTGCGGTTCTCGCCCGCCGCGAAGGCGTTTTCCGATCTATGGATCAATGGGGAAGCTTGACGGCACGTTAGGTCCTGGTTAACGCATTTACCGGACATTGCCCGCAGAACTTATCCCGTTTGCCGCTTAACCGGTGCGTCCGTCCCAGGACCACTTCGGGATGTGCAGACCGTCTGGCACATCCTCTGCCGAGCGGTGGTAGCGAGACATCGTGGTCGTCGTAGCCCACGCGAAGTAATCGTGCAGCACGCGCCGAAGCCGCTCGTCGCGGGCGAGGCCGACATCTTCCAGAGCCTGATCGAAACAAGCGATCGCTCGCTGGTCCATCTCCTCGTGCAGCCCGTTGCCGCTGTGAGTCCGCACGACAGAGGTCTCATCACCGTACTGTCCAGAGTACGTCGTTGGCCCGCCGAGTGCCTCGGCCCAATACGCGGCAAGGCGCTCGGTGTGCTGCGGGTGGTATCCGTGGCTGAACGCATGGCTAACCACTTCGTCCTCTAACACCCGTGTGTGCCACGCGCTGGCTAACCTCAGCAACCCGTCGCGACCACCGGCG
>Ga0210391_10000405_pt1 | contig 47309 bp, 49 predicted proteins | sample IncBWC12OmetaG_FD_160573 | JGI IMG/M metagenome (GOLD analysis project Ga0210391, IMG submission 160573) | Forest soil microbial communities from Barre Woods Harvard Forest LTER site, Petersham, Massachusetts, United States - Inc-BW-C-12-O ...
GCGTGCGGTCACCGAGCACGCCGATGAAGGCGCCGCGATCGAGACGATCGGCGATGTCGAGCATGGAGTCGATTCGTCCGAGAGGCACGATATCGTGCACGAAATTGGGATTGATGGCCGCCAGAGTGGCGTTGATCTTGCGTGCATTTTCCTCGTACATGGCCATGGCGACCTCGAGACCGCGCCGGCGCCGGCCGAGGCTGTGCATCACCTCGAAGCTGCCCATGTGGGCACCCAACAGCAGCGCGCCGCGTCCGCTGTCCATCTGCGCAAGCATCAGAGCCTCTCCTTCGAGAGTGATGTCGAATTGCTCGAATTGTCCATTGATCAGATAGACACGGTCGTGAATCGTGGTGGCGAAGCTCAGGACTTGCCGAAACCGGTCGCGCGCGCCCGGGCGCCGCCCGAGTGCGAGGCGCAGATAGTGCAGCGAATTGCGCCGCGCGACGGGCGCGAACAAAAAGAAATACATCGCGATCCCGTAGAGCGGAACGCGGCTCACCCTCCTGCCCAACCGGAGCGAAAGGAACGCCATGAGGCGCAGCAACGCGACGCTGCCCCGCTCGCGGTGCATGGCCCATTCCGCCTTTCGCGTTTCGTTCATGAACGCCGCAGGCTGCCGCTTGCCACCGTGCGGTTCGCGGCGCGAATCGTGAATCGAATGCTGCCGTCATCGGAGGCTCCGTGCTCCAGACTCAACGCCTCGCCCGGCCGGACGGCATCGAGAAATTTGACCGACACGAGCAGCCATTGCTTAAGATCGATGCCCCTCGATCGTTCGATGATCTGCAGCGTTTCATCGAGCAGAACGGCGCCCGGCAGGACGGGAAACTTGGGGAAGTGACCGGCGAATGAGGGGTGATTCGTCGGAACCTCGATCGGGCAATGCTCGGTGATGGAGCTTTGCTGGCTCACGGCGAGTCGCTGGTCTGCAAGTGACGATTGGCAAGAATTTGCAGCGCCTGCTGCGGCAGTTTGCCCGTGGCGTTGCGCGGCAGGCGCTCCACCAAGATCAACGGGCGCGGCAGAAATACGGGATCGATCCGCTGGCGCAGCAGGTCGGTGAGGGCGGCAACGTCCAACGTCGGCGCAACGACCATCGCTCCCAGGCGTGCCACTCCGGTTTCGCCCGCGGCGTTCTCACGCAGGAAGAACACGCCGTCAATCACGCCGGGGATGGCGTTCAACTGAGCATTCAAATAGCCGAACGAACTGCGCTTGCCGGCAATGTTGACCAGGTCGGCCAACCGGCCATGCAGCAGGAATTCGTCGTCGGCCGTGATCTCGATGACGTCCTGCATGGCGGTCAGTTGTTCGACGTGACCGCCGTGCGCGAACACTTGGTCGTTCGAGATTTTCAGGCGGACATCCGGCCACAGCCGCCACACCCCCGACTCGGCGGTTCGCCGCAAGGCGATCTGCCCGGTTTCCGTGGAACCATAGATTTCCAGCAATACCGTGCGAAATTTGGATTCGACCTCGCGTGCCAATTCCTGCGACAGCGGAGCGGTCGCCGATACGATGAGGTCCACCGGCGGCATGCCGATCTGCGACTCGACCAAGGCGCGCAAATGAACAGGCGTGGTCACCAGAGTTCGGGGCGAGGGCGCCTTGCCCAAGGCTGCCGCGATGTCGGCCGGATAGAAGGGCCGCTCGGCGACGAAGGAGTTGCCGCTCACCAGAGCGAGCAGCACGGTGGACTCGAAACCGTACATGTGCTGCGGCGGCACCGTTCCGATCAGTACATGGGATCTTCCATCCGCCAGCCCCAAGCGCGGCGCGCCGTCGCGCACACAGCGGGCGAGCCGTCCCCAGGTTTTCTTATAGGGCAGGGGGGTGCCGGTGGTTCCGGAGGTGAAGACGATGGCCGCGATCTGCGTCACGGGAATTTCCGGAACCGCCCAAGGGGTGAGCGGGGCGGAAGGGTCGGGCCCGGCCGGCAACTCTTCTTGAAAGAAGACCTTGGGCAGGGCGATTTCGCATCGCCGGTCGTCGGTCAAACAGAACGCATCCGGCGCGAAACCGGCCAGTTGGCCGATCACCTCGGGCGTGTGAGTGGACGGTAACAGACTGATGCGTCCCGTGATGAGACAAGCCGCGAGACCGACCGTGAAGTGATAGCGGTCCGCGCACACGTTCAGCACATGACGGCCGGGAGGAAAGCGCCGGCCCAGGCGCTCTGCGTCGTGCAGCAGGCGCTGCGCAGTGATGGCGACGCCGCCGCGGTAGGCGATTACCGCCGTGGGCGTGACATGAGACAGTAGCGCGAGCGCGCTCAGACAGGCTCCTGGGTTGATCTCGCGAAATACGCCCGGATCGCGGCGAGTATGCCGCGGCGTTGTACCTGCGGCAGCGCGCGCCGCCTGACCGCGTATTCGGCCACGAACATGAGGCCTATGAGCGGCGGCACGCAGAAATTGGCAAACAAGGACCAAATGCGCAGCGGCGCGGCGTAGAAAAAGCCCAGGGTGGCGGCGGCGATCAAGGCGAAGAACACGGCCCAGGCGGCGGTGACGCGGCGCGTGTAGCGCACCTCCGGCGGCGTGAGCGGGCCATGGATCTTGTCCGCCAGTTGAGTGCACAGCGCCACCCGGTTGCCGATGAGCGAGTGACCGAAACTCAGGGCCATGAGGCCGTAGAAGCCGCCTTCCTGGATCAGGTAGACCCAGGAGAAGTTCTGTTCCAGCAACGACCAATAGCGGCGCAGCAGCAGAGCTGCCGCCGCCGCTAGTACGGCGGTCAGCGGGCGGCCCCAGCGTCGGGTCAGCAGCAGACCGAACCCGAGCACCGGCGCCAAGGCCAGTGCGACCGACAAATCGCGGGTCTTCCCGACCGAATTGGCGTAGTGGGACAGCCCTGCGTAGACGACGATGAATACGACGATCGCAGCCAGCTGCACTCTACGCCGCCAACGCACTACTTGGTCCTGTGCGCCGCAATGTACTCGGCTAAGTGCCTCAGGGAACGAAATGTTTGCTGGTTTTCCGCAGCGTCCGCGCGCAGGTGAATGCCGTACTGCTTGGAGACGATGAGCGCCACCTCCAAGATGTCGATGGAGTCCAGGCCTAATCCCTCGCCGTACAGCGGGGCCTCGGGATCGATATCCTGGGGCTCCACCTCGAGATTCAGCGCGCGCACCAATAGGGTGGCAATCTCCCGCTGCAGACCGACATCGGCCAGGGGCGCCGGCTGTTGAATGAGCGACGCTTTGTCGGACATAGTTAGGCTTTCGATGGGGCTTAATTGGTTGCGGGCATTATATAGGTGCCGACCAGCGGCGCGCCAACAACAGGGGGAGGCGCACGATGAAGCCGCAAAACAGCCGAAAGTGCATCCAGGTCAACAAAACATTGTCCCGCCTATAGCTAAAGTGGGAGACACCGCCCTCGTCGGGGCGAAAATAGCGTACCGGCGCAGACAAATTGAGCGGCCGGACGCCGCGCCAGCACAGGCGCACCACCGCCTCCACGTCGAAGTCGAAGCGGCGCATCCATGGCTGGCGCCGCATGACCGAAATCAGCGCGCCGACGGGATACACGCGGAATCCGTATAGGGAATCGTGGATGCCCGACCACAGGGTTTCGAGATTGGCCCACCAATTCGAAATTTTGCGGCCTTTGACGCGCAATGCCGGCGCGCTGGCATCGAACACCGGGACCCCGAGCACCATGGCATCGGGCCGGGCCATGGATGCCTGCATGAAGGCGCCAATCCGCTCTGCGGGATGCTGGCCGTCGGAATCCATGGTCAATGCATGCGTGAAACCCCGATTCTGGGCCTCGCGCAGTCCGAAGAGCACCGCGGTACCCTTACCGCCATTGCGGGGTAGCACGAACACCCGCAGGCGCGGCTCTGCCGCGGCCATCGCCAGCAGGCGCTCCGCGGATCCGTCGGTGCTGCCGTCGACCACCACCCAAACGGGAGACCACTGCGCGAGCGCGTCGCGAACGGTCTCGAATACTTTTGTACCCGGGTTGTAGCTCGGTATGAGCACCAAGTGAGTGTCGGAGTGCATCGCTTAAGCAGGCTTGAGCCAGCGCGATTGCATGGCACCCGCGAGTTCCTTGCGGAAATACTGTTCGAGTTCGGCGGTAAAGGCCGCGACGTCCGAGGGAGGGTCGAACCGCTTGCCGAGGCGGACTTTGTAGGTCACTGGCAAGGTTGGCCGCTTGAATAGCGGCCAACCCTTGCTCAGGAAGGGTGAATCGGTTTCGATAATGAGGGTTTGGACCGGGGCGCCGGCATGCTTCGAGATCAATCCCACGCTGCCCACCAGGGAGTTGATGGGCTCGCGGATGGTGCGCGTGCCTTCGGGAAACAGCAGCAGAGTTCCGCCTTCCCGCAAGTGGGCCACCGATTCCTTCACCATCTGGCGCGACGAGTCGTTTCTGACATAGCGGGCGAGCCGCGAACCGGAACCGAGAAATACATTTCTCATGAGCTCCGATTTCATCACGCACACGAGGTTCGGATGGCGCGTCAATATCAGCAGCGCGTCGATCAGGCAGGGATGATTCGGCGCCAGGATCACCGGCGGTCCTGCTTTGAGCGAATCGATGTCGCGCAAATCCAGGCGATAGGCGCGGGTGATCGACAGGGACCAGGCGTACAGGCTGAAGCCGACGGTGATGCCGCGCCGCCCGACCGCCATGCCCAAGCGGCGCGGCAGAATGAAGAACAGCGGCAGCGCGAACACCGACCAGGTCAGGCAGATGAGTCCGAGCAAAGTCAGCGAGCTGTAGAGCGCGAAATACTCATAGGTGATCTTGAGGGATCGCAGCATGGGTGCCGGCCCTCAATCGGGCACTTCGACCAGGGTCGAAGAGCGGCGAATCATCCATGAAATGCCGAAGCCCGCCGACCAATAGCTCTTGCGCTGGACCAGCGGGCTGTCGATGAAGGCGGCGCTGGCAAGCGTGTCGTAGCGCATGTAGCCGCCGACCCAGAAGCGCGGAAAGCGCTTGGATACCGATGCCAGCGCCTGCGTGCCGGCGTAACCGCCGGCCGCCTGGTAGACGGGGCGCGTCTCCGTCGCATACTGCGGTGCGACCGAGTAGAAATAGTCGTGGTAGCGGCGGTCGGCGAACAGGGGACCGGTGAGCAGTCCCAAATGCCAGCCCGCGAGTCCCATGGGATCCGCGACGTCCAGATTGAACCGCGGTGTGAACGTCCAGCCGATCATGCGGGGCGAGGCTTCGACCGTGAATGCAGCCCGCAGCGGCATGCGCAAATCGAATTTGATATGCCCATCGTCGCTTCGCAACAAGTGCAGATCCAGCGACGGGCCGACCTCCACGGTGGGCCGCAGATCCGGCATGCCGCTGCGCTCGCGGTCGCTGCGCACCGGTGTGGTCGCGTTCAGGCTGAGATTGATCTCAACGCGATCCTGATGGAACAGAGTCCCGCGCACCCCTTCGCGATCCGCTTTGAGAAACTTGCCGTTGTATACGACATAGGGAATGGGCAGGGGATAGACGTGCGTGGTGTCGGAGCCGCGATAATCCTCGAACGCCACCGCGCCCACGCCGAGTCCGTATTCCCACAAGGGCTCCTCCTTGGGCAGCGCCGGCGCCGCCCAGCACATCGCCAACAGCACGGCAGCCGGCGTGGTGTGCCACCAGCGCTTCGGCGCAGCGGCCATCAACTGCCGGCGGCGCGGGTTTGCGAAATCGCATCGGGCATACTAAATTGGCCTTTGGTTGAGCTTGCCGGATACCCGTGCGACATTCATTCCAGTCTATCGCGCCGACAAACACGGGTCCAACGTCTGTAAGATAGCATCATGCATATCTTGATCGTTGAAGATGACGAGGTTGCGCGCGATTATCTGGCGAAGGCGCTGCGCGAGGCGGGACATTCGATCGACGTTGCGGCAAACGGCCTCGAGGGGCTGCACCTCGCCTCCTCGATCGCAGTCGATCTCGCCATCGTCGACCGGATGCTGCCGAAGCTGGACGGGCTCGCCTTGGTCCAGTCGCTGCGGGCCACGGGCCGCAAGATCCCGGTTCTGATATTGAGCGCGCTCGGCGATGTCGACGACCGCATCACCGGCCTTCGTGCCGGCGGCGACGATTACCTGACGAAGCCGTATCACATGTCGGAGTTGCTGGCGCGCATCGACGCGCTTGCCCGGCGCGGCGAGAACGGCAGTGCCGAAGCCAATACCAAGCTGAAGCTGGCCGACCTGGAACTCGACCGCATGACCCGCCGGGTCATGCGCAACGGCAAGAAAATCGAACTTACCGCCCGCGAATTCCAGTTGCTGGAATTCATGATGCGCCACAGCGGCCAGGTGGTGACGCGCACCATGCTGCTGGAGGGGGTCTGGGACTACCATTTCGATCCTCAGACCAATGTGATCGACGTGCACATCAGCCGGCTGCGTCAGGCGATCGACAAGGATTTCGACAAGCCCCTGTTGCACACCGTGCGTGGCGCCGGGTACAGCTTGCGCGAAGACGAATAGCGGTCCGCCGTGGGCCCCGATCAACGGTTTCTCGGCGTACTCGATACCTCGCCGTTCCGCATCGCCATTGTGTACTCGGTGGTCTTCGCCTGCGGCGCGGCGGCGCTCCTGGGCGCGGTCGATTTCGCCGTGTCGCGCGTGGTCGACGGCAGCACCGACAATCTCATCGAGGCCGAAGTGCAGGGATTGCGCGAGCAAATGGTGGTGCTGTCGCGCAGCGATTTCATCGAACTGATCGAACAGCGCTCGCAGGATCAAGACGTTCGCGGTGCCGTGTACTTGATGGTGGATCCGCAATTGCGCCCGGTCGCGGGCAACGTGCCGGCGTGGCCGAAGATCGACCCGAAGCAGGGCAAGTGGTTCTTGTTCAAGGTATCGGTGCCGTTCGGCGACGAGACCCGCGAGCACGAAATGCGGGCGCAATATTTCAAGTTGCCGAGCGGCTATCAAATGTTGGTGGGCCACGACGTGCAAGAGCGGCAAGACGTCAAGAGTCTCATGATGCGCGGACTGATCGCGGCGGTGGTGATGACCTTGCTCCTCGGGCTGGGAGGCGGTTTCTGGATGGGCCGGCGCATTTTGGCGCAGGCGGGCGCGATTTCGGCCGTGGCCACTCAAATCATGCGCGGCGATCTGTCGCAACGTCTGCCGGTGCGCGACGCGGACGACGAAATCAACACCCTGGCGCGCGAAATCAACACCATGCTCGACAAGATCGAGCAGCTCACGCTCGGCATGCGCACTGTACTCGACAGTGCCGCGCACGATTTGCGAACCCCGCTCAATCGCCTGCAGTCGACCGCCGAGGGAGCGATGTCCGAGCTCAAGCCCGGCTCTCCCGAGCGTCGCGTGCTGGAGCGGGTCACCACCGAGGTGGATCACATGCGCAGCACCTTGGACGCGCTGCTGCGGATCGCGCTGGCCGAAACGGGCACGGTGGCGCGCGAGCCGGTGGATCTGTCGGAGTTGGTCGCGAGCGTGGTCGAACTGTACGCACCGGTCAGCGAAGAGCGCGGCATCCGATTGGACAGTTCGGTTGCCCCCGGCGCGCAGGTGCAGGGTAGCCGGCAGCTGTTGGCCCAGGCACTCGCGAATTTATTGGACAATGCCATCAAGTTCACGCCCGACGGCGGCCATATTCGAGTGGTGCTGAAGGGTTCCGGCAACGAGCCGGAGGTGATCGTGGAAGACAATGGTCCCGGCATACCGGCGGACAAGCGTGAGATCGTACTCGGCCGCCGCGTGCGGCTGGATGAGGCGCGCAAATTTCCTGGTTCCGGTCTCGGCCTATCCCTGGTGGCGGCAGTCACCAAACTGCATGGTGCGCGCCTGGTCCTCGATGATGCCGCACCGGGCCTGCGGGTTTCTTTGAAATTTTGAAGGAGTCGATATGGCGCAATTCCGGTTTCCTGCCGCAGGCGTTTTCCTGCTGATGTTCGGCGCCGGCGCAATCCATTGCGCCGGCGCGGCCGATTCGTCCGTGCCGGGCGCGGCGATGCTCTCGGGCATCGATTTGCAGTACGTGGATCATTCGGTGCGCCCGCAGGACGACTTGTACCGCTATTTGAACGGCAAGTGGCTGGACAGCTTTCAGATACCGCCCGATAAGGGCATGTACGGGTCCTTCAACTACCTCGACGATCTCACCCAGGAGCAGCTCCGCGGAATCATCGACGGCCTCGCCGGCAATGCCGACGCGGAGGCGCGAAAAATCGCCGATCTGTACGCGAGCTTCATGGACGAACACCGGCTCGAGTCGCTGCGGATCAGACCCCTGCGGGCGGAATTTGCGGCGATCGACGCAATCTCGGGCAAGAGCGGCATTCCCCCGCTGATCGCACATCTGAATCGCATCGGTGTGGTGGCGCCCTATGCGTTCTCCATCAATCAGGACGCAAGGAACTCCCTGCAGTACGCGGTGATCATCCGCCAGAGCGGGTTGGGAATGCCTGATCGGGACTACTACCTCAAAGACGATGCCAAGCTCAAGGACACCCGCGCCAAGTATCAGGCGCACGTCGCGAAGATGCTGGACATGGCGGGCGATACGGATTCGCAGTCGCACGCCGCCGCCATCCTGGAACTCGAAACTTCGCTCGCGCGGCTGCAATGGACCCGGGTCGAAAATCGCGATCCCATCAAGACCTACAACAAGACCGCCGTCGCCGAATTGCCCAAGCTGATGCCGGGCTACGATTGGGCGCGGTATCTGCGCGCCGGTGAGATCTCGGGCAAGGTCGATGCCGTGATCATCAATCAGCCGAGCTTTTTCATCGGCCTCGACAAGCTGATGACCGAAACGTCGCTGCCGGTATGGAAAGCCTATTTCAAGTGGCATGTGCTGGCGGCGGCGGCGCCGTACATGTCCAAGGCCTTCGTCGACGAGCGCTTCGCGTTCACGGGAACCGCGTTGAGCGGCATTCCGGAGAATCGCGCGCGGTGGAAGCGCGGCATCGCCCTCATCGACGACGCGCTGGGCGAGGCGCTGGGTAAGCTCTACGTGGCGAAATACTTCCCGCCCGAAAACAAGGCGCGCATGGACGCCCTTATCGGCAACATGCTGGACGCCTATCGCCGCGACATCGAAATTCTGGATTGGATGGGCCCGGAGACGAAGAAGGGCGCGCAGGCAAAGCTCGCCAAGCTCGCGACCAAAATCGGCTACCCCGACAAATGGCGCGACTACGGAAAGCTGCAGATATCGCGCGGTGATCTTTGGGGGAACGTGGTGCGTGCCCGGGAATTCGAGTACCGGCGCAACCTCGATAAACTGGGCAAGCCCGTGGATCGCAGCGAGTGGGGCATGACGCCCCAGACCATCAACGCCTACTACAACCCGCTGATGAACGAGATCGTTTTCCCGGCCGCCATCCTGCAGCCGCCGTTCTTCAATGTGCATGCCGACGATGCGGCCAATTACGGCGGCATCGTTTCCGTCATCGGTCACGAAATGAGCCACGGCTTCGACGATGGAGGCAGCCAGTACGACGCGGACGGCAATCTCCATGATTGGTTCACCCCGGAGGATCACGAGAAGTTCAAGGCCAAGACGCGCGCATTGGTCGCCCAATACAGCGCCTACGAACCCGTGCCCGGCTACCATGTCAACGGTGAACTCACGCTGGGCGAGAACATCGGGGACAACTCGGGGCTCGCGATCGCATTCAAGGCCTATCACCTGTCGCTGGCGGGCAGGGTGGGCCCCGTCATCGACGGTCTGACCGGCGATCAGCGGGTGTATCTGGGCTGGGTGCAGGTGTGGCGCGGCAAGGTGCGCGAGGCGGAGGCGATTCAGAGGATCAAGACCGATCCGCATTCACCGGCCGCGGTGCGGGGCAGCGCGCCGGTGGTCAACCAGGAAGGTTTTTATTCCGCGTTCGAGGTCAAGGACGGCGACAAGATGTACGTGCCGCCCGAGAAGCGCATCAACATCTGGTGACCGTCAGCGCGGGGTGCCGACCCACACGTCGCTGTGCTTGATGCGGTCGATCAGCCCCTGCGGGTCGAATTTGCGAAATCCTGCCGGTATCGCGAATAGGTTCGCCGGCTGCGCTTCGACTCGTATGTTTTCGAGCGCGATGGTTGCGCCGTCGGCGGCCTCGAGCTTCACGGGAAATCCGAGCCGAGAATCGATCCAGCGCAGGCTTGAATTCTGATCCGGGGGAGTCACCCGGTATTCGATGGTGCCGCCCCCGCTCTCGGCCCCGCCGGCACCCCCGCCGCCGCCGACGGCGCCGCCGGCGCCGCCGGCGCGTGCGCAGCGCCAGTCACCTTCCGCACCCGGCACGCCGGCATTCTGCGCTGCCGCCCGCCATTGCGGACACGGGTCCTGCGGATCGACAGGAACGAAGAATTGCGTGAGACGGGTGGACTGTTTCGCCTCCATGAATACCCGCTGCGTCGTGCCCACGAACAGGGCGGTGCCTGAATCGCCGCCGATGAGAAAAAACCCGGCCGGAACTTCGGGAGTTTCGATGCGCACTTTGCGGCCCGAGGCATAGAGCCTGGCACTGCCGCGGATGAGTGTTCCGGCCGCGTCGCGGCTCACGATGTCGGCGGAGAACTCGCGCGGTGGGTTAGGTTCAGCCGAATCGCCGGCCCGCGCGAACCCCAGTGCCAGCCCCAGCGCGACAGCGATCGAGCATCGGCCAATGAATGAGCCCATCCCGGTGTCAACCTCAAAGATCATCCGTCTCACGAAGAAGCGTCACACGAAGAAGCGTCTCACGTAAAAGCGCCGATCGGGATTCATTGACCCCGATCGGCGCCTGTATCGTCCGGCGCTGCGGCCGCCGCCAGCCCTATTGCAGGTAGGGTTGCTTGACCTCGTGACTGAAGTCAAACAGATCGAACAAGTCGGACAGTGCCGGCATGTTGGCGGGCACATAGGGCGCATCGTCGCGCATCTTGGGGTTCGGCAGGTTGTCGCGGCTGCGATCGGTGAGCGGATGCAGATGCCAATTGCGCTCGATGAACTTCAAGAGCGAGACATGATCGGCGTAGCCGTGATTGACCTTGCCGCCGGTCGAGTACGCCGAGAGGACCAGCAAGGGAATGCGCGGCCCGTCGCCGAAGTAGTCGATCGGCTGAATGAATCCCGAATCCCAATAGCCGCCGGCCTCGTCCCAGGTGACGAACACCACCGTCTCAGCCTTGAGTTTGGGGTGCGCCTCGAGCGCATCGAGCACCTGCTGCACATAGGCCTCGAAGAGATCGATCTTGGATGATGAGGGATGGCCGTCGAGCAATCCGTCGGGCTTGCCGAAGGAGACCGCGGGCAGAGTTCCGTCCTGAATGTCTGCCAGCAGATCGACGGTATCTTTGATGTGCGCCGCCCGCTGCGCCGGGTTTCCCATGATCGAGGAGGCGTACTGGAATGGATTGCAGATCTGGCAATACGCGACACCGAGAGTGTGGGCGGGATCCGAAAGCGCCGCTTCGCCCAGCGCCGTCGATGAGTTCAAGGTCGCAGCGGTACCGGCGGCGACCGCGTCGTTCGAGAGAGCGACGGCGTCGTTGTAGGAACCGCCGAAGTACGCCCAGGTGATGCTCTTTTCGTTCAGGGCGTCGCCGATGGTGCGCACCGACGATCCGGGAATCATGTTTTGAGTCGCCGGCGAGGGTGCCTGGAAACCATTGGGCAGGAAGCCCGGATTGGTGTTGTCCAGCATGTAGTAGTGGGCCTCGGCGCAGTTTGGCTCCGCACGGTAGGGCAGGGCCTCGAGATAACTGACGATGGGGGCGACGCCGGGCTGGCCGAAATCCGAACAATTGGTGAAATTGTTGTCGGCAGTGTACTTGTTGGTTGAACCCGCAATCGGGTTCGGATTGGCGATCTCGCTCGCCGGCGGCGTGATCGCGTTGCCCTTGCCGTCGCTCCAGAAAGCGGCATCGCCGGTGCCGAGCATGAAGTGATTCGCGCCGGTGCCGCCTTGAAAGGACTGATGGAAATTGTCGCTCAAGGTGAACCTGTCGGCGAGAGTCTTCAGCGTCGACGCTTCTTCCTGCTCCGCGTCATAGAAACCCATCTCGTTGCCTTCGCTGAAATTGCCCTGGACCGCGGGAGTCCTGCTGTCGTTGAAGTCGTATGTCGCCATCACGAATGGGAACAGATCGTTGAGGCATCCCGTGGGATTCGCCTTGCTGGCATTGGCGACGCTGCAATCGGATTGCTGCCACGCCTGATAGAACCGGTGTGTCATGTCACCGGTGTAGTCGTCGTCGCTGATATTGGCGCCTTGCAGAACGAACGGCCCATTGGGCAGGGCGCCGGCTTGCGGAATGCGGGTGTCGAGAGAGTCAGCCGGCAGGCCCGTGAAGCCGGTGGTCAAGATCGTGTCGGTGTTCGCGTTGAAATCCGGACTCGGATCGAGCACGGCGACTTCCGCCAGGAAAGCCGGCGGAAACGGCGGGCTCGAGTCATTCTGGGCAGGCGGCGCGCCGTTCGTGTTGGGCTGCGGCATCTGTCCTTGGTCGCCATAGGCCATCTTGGCGTGGGCGGGCGCCCCTACATAGTAGAGAGGCTGCGGTGTGACCAGGAATTGCTGGGCCAGCGAAAAGTTCGGACCCGGGGAGCCGTCCCCCTGGACGATGCCCTTGGACAGCAGGTTCGAAATGGTCTGATGTCTGCCCTTCGGCTTGTAGACGCCGAAGGTATGATCCAAACCGCGATTCTCGCCGATCAGAATGATGACGTGCTTGATCGGCGACTCCGTCTTGACGGCATCGTCCGCGAAACCCACCGTCGGGGCCGCGAGACCAACCGTCGCGGCCGCGATCGAGAACGACACAGCGGCGCCCATCAGGGCCGCGCTCGCTCTCCACTTCCTTCGATTCCGTGCTGAACCTTGCATGTTCGCTTCCCCCGGGTTGGTTGATGAAAGACGCGAAGGCTAGCGCTCGACTGTCTCAGGATCGTGAAAATTAGATGTCAGTTAGCAACGCGACCGCTCGGCGGCTGCGCCGCGATGCGGGTGGACTCGCGATGCGCGGCGTGCAGCGCCGGATTGAACAGCGACCAAGGATCGGCCGCTTGCAGCGCCAAGGGCGCCGCGGCGGCGGTCAGCTTTCGGTAGTTCAAGTATTCGCCGGCCGCCTCGTCGAAGCGGCCGGCCGCGGCGGCGTCGCCGACGCGCTGCAAAGTCTGCGTCAACGCCGTCATCGTGTCGCGCGCCAGGGCACGCTCGCGGATTCCGCCGGAAAACTCGCCGCCCGCGGCATCCGGATAGTGATCGGCGAGATCCTGCAACTGATCGCGAAGGCTCCGTACCGCCAGCGCGATCACGTCCGTGTCGCGGCGCGAAATCGCGATGTCGAGGACGCCGGCGAGTTCGTCGATATCGCCAAGCACATTGGGTCCCGTGAGCCGGTAGGAAGGCCGCGCGCCGTCGCCGATCGCCGCCAGATAGGCCTTGAGGTCGGCTCGATCCTGCTCCCCGAGCCCGAGATCGAACGCGCGGTTGAAGTAATCGATCACCTGACTGTAATCGTCGAAGCGGCCGTCATGAAAATAAGGTGCGTTGAAGTCCGCGTTCAGCAGCGTCGGCGTCTTATAAAGGCCGCCGGATCCGACATCGTGCTGCCGATGATCCACGAAGGCTGCGGAAGGGATGTGGCAGCCGGCGCAGCTCATGCCCGGATCGTGCGGGAAGGGCTTGGCGAAGAGCGCTTCCCCGCGCCGCTGGGACGGGTTTGCGCTCGGGCGCAGGCGCGCCGCAGCGTCCAGGCCGGGATTGGGAAGGAAATCGATATCCTCGATGTAGATCACGATGGCATCGAGGATTTCCGCGGAGGGCGCGGGTCCCGCGAACTCGTTGACGATGACGTTGCGCACGAAGTCGCGCAGCGAAGCCGTCCGGCCGTCATGACCGTAAGGGGCGAGGAAACGCGCGCCGCGCAGGCTGGGGATGGTCAGGGGATCGAGCACGCCGTTGTCGGTCTGTGGATTGAAAAATGCGGACGTGGTGTCGAAATTGCCGGGACGCGTCGACAGGCCGGGGATGAAGAACTTGGGGTTCGACGCCCCATTCACGTGGCAACTGCTGCAGGAGAGGTGCGCCTTGCGCGCCGCATCGCCCAGAATGTAGGGCGAGTTGAACGCCAGATTGCCAAGATTGGACAGATAGGATTTGCGGCCGCGGATTGCCTGGGAGTGGAAGACCTCGCGCGGGCTCTCGATGGCGTCCTCGTCGAGCACGGAACCCGTCGGCAAGCCGGTCTTGTCATCGACCATGGCGAGTGCATGCGCGCCCAAGGAAAGTCCCGACAGCAACAGCACCCAGGCAAGGTGCGTGCGCCGTGCGCAGCCCCGAACGTTGTTCACCTGATTCCCCTTATGTGTTCACGGTCCGTCCGGGCCATCATCTATCATTCCGGCATGTCCCCTTTGTGACCGGCGGGATCTGCACTAAAGACGACGATCCCAGCGTCAATTTACCGGCGCCAGGCTGCGGCGGCCCTGCGGACGGCCTGGGTCATATATGTAAGGTACTGAATTATAAAGAGAACTATCGTCGGGAAATCCCTGGCATAGAACTTGCTCGATTCCTCGTGCGGCATGTGCCCGCGCTAGGAAATTTCCATGGCCGATTCAGCCGACGACACTTCTGCTCCCCCGCCCAAGAAATCGGGCGGCCCTATGGCCACCGTCATCAACGGGATCGGCATTTTCGTGCTGACTTTGATCGCCGTGGTGGTCGGCGGCTTCGTCAACGCGAAGCTGCACCCGCTCCCGGACATGCAATTGGACAAGGACGGCAGGATCAAAGCCATCGTGCCGGTGGCTGCCGCCGCCAAGGGTGAGGAGGGAGGAGGCGCCAAAAACACGCTGTACTACGCCATCGACCCACCCCTGGTGGTCAATTTCGAGGATGGTTCCGTGGTGCGTTTCCTGCAAATCAGCATGGAAGTCATGGCCCACGATCAGAAGGCCATCGACAGCGTGCAAAAGAACATCCCGTTGATTCGCAACAACTTGTTGATGCTCATGAGCAACCGAAACTACCAGTCGATGATGTCGCGCGATGGCAAGGACAAGCTGCGCCAGGAAGCGCTTGCCGAGGTGCGCGCGGTGCAGAAGAAGGAAGGCAGTCCGGATGTGGACGACATTCTGTTCACCAGCTTCGTGGTGCAGTAATGGCCGAGGCCCCGCCCGCCGCCGCCATCTCCGACGAAGAAGTGTCGGCGCTGCTCGAAAAGAACGGTACCGACGCGGTTCGGCCCTATGACTTCACGGCGCAGCGCATCAATCGCATGCAGTTGCCGCTCCTGGAGGTGGTCTGCAAAAGCTTTGCCGAGCGCGCCGGAACATCCCTGTCGGTATTGCTGAGCCGCGACGCCACCATGCAGTTCAAGTCCCTGGAGTCGGCCAAGGGCGGAGACTTGCAGGCCGCACTGCCGATGCCGGGCAGTCTTGCGGTGGTGCGCCTCAAACCGCTTCCCGGCTTTGCCTTCGTGAGCGTCGAGCCCGCCCTGCTGCTGACGTTGCTGGACGGCTTCTTCGGCGGATCGGGCCGGGCCACTGCCGACGCGCAAGCCGCCGTCGCTCCGGCCGCGCAGCGCTTCCTCTCGCTGTTGCTTCGCAGTTTCGCTGCGGATTTGACGGCTGCGTGGGCGCCGGTGACGCCGATCGAGTTCGAACTGGTGAAGCAGGAGACCAATCCGCGATTGGTACAGCTGGGCGCCCCCAATGATTCGTTGCTGGTCGTCAAGTTCATCGTGGAGTTCGGCGCGCGCAGCGGCGGCATCGATTGGTTTCTGCCGGAGGCGCTGCTCGCGCCGGTGCGTGAGACGCTCGCCGCCGCCGGCGGCCAAACGGCGGTGCGCAAGCAGGACGCATGGGCGCCCGTGCTTACCTTGGGGTTGAAAGAGGCCGAACTCGATACCCGCGCGATTCTCGCTCAGGCGCAAATCAGCCTGCGCGAATTGGTGCGCCTGTCCCCGGGCGACATCATTCCCATCGAAGCTCCCCAGCACGCCACGCTGCTGGCGGGCGATGTGCCGCTGTATCGCGGCCGTTTTGGCGTCTCGCAAGGGCGCAATGCAATCAAGATTCTTCCAGGAGGCTCCACATGAGCATGCCCGATTCGAAAAATGCCGCAGTCGCGCGAGCGCAATTCGGCGACCTAGGCCCCAATGCCGCCGGCGCCGGCGGCCAGGAAATGAATTTGAATCTCATCCTCGACGTCGCGGTCACGCTGGCGCTGGAGGTCGGGCGTGCCCGCATGCCCGTGCGCGAGCTGCTGCAGCTGGCACCGGGCGCCGTCGTCGAGCTCGATCGCCTGGCCGGCGAGCCGCTCGATGTGCTGGTGAACGGAGTCCGCATCGCGCGCGGTGAAGTCGTGGTGGTCAACGAGAAATTCGGCATCCGATTGACGGATGTGGTGAGCGCGACTGAAAGGATGGAGCACGCCCGATGACGGGCATGGTGCAACCCTCGCCCCTGTCCGTGGGCAGCATGGCGCAGCTCACCTTGAGCCTCATCGCCATCGTCGCGCTGATTCTCGCCATCAGCTGGATGATGAAGCGGTTGAAGCTCGCAGGTCCCCGCGGTACCGGCGAGATCGCTGTCATCGACCAGGTGAGCGTGGGACCGAGGGAACGCATCGTGCTGGTGCGGGTCGGCGAGTCACAGGTGCTGATCGGCATCGGCGCCTCGGGATTGGTGCCGCTCACGCCGCTGACCGCGCCCATTGTGCTCAAGGGCGGCCCTCAGGCGCCGGCCTTCGCCGAGCGGCTGCGGGATTTCATGAAGCGGCCGGGTGCCTCCGAATGAGCCGGATGTTTCACCGTCGGGCGCTGATCGTGTTGGCGTTGTTGCTGCCCGTGCTCGCGCTGCTGCCGTGCCATGCGGCCATGGCGCAGGTCGCGCTGCCGGCGGTCGCCATCAAGACGGCCGCGGACGGGGCGCAGACCTACTCGCTCACGTTCCAAGTGCTGATCCTGATGACCGTGCTCACGCTGCTGCCCGCCATTCTGCTGGCGATGACGGCGTTCACCCGAATCATCATCGTGCTGTCGATTCTGCGCCAGGCGCTCGGCATGGCGACGACTCCCTCGAATCAAATACTCACGGGTCTTGCGTTGTTCATGACCTTCTTCGTCATGAGCACGACCGTCGAGCAGTCGTACGCCAACGGCATCAAGCCTTATCTCGACGGCCAATTGGCCGGCGAGGTGGCTCTGGACCGAACCGTGCAACCGCTCAGGAAATTCATGCTGGCGCAGACGCGCGAAAACGATCTGCAGCTGTTCTCGAAGCTGTCAGGCAAGCCGCAATTCGCCTCCCCGGACGACGTCCCGCTCTCGGTGTTGATTCCGACCTTCATGACCAGCGAGCTGAAGACCGCGTTCCAGATCGGCTTCATGGTGTTCATTCCCTTCCTGGTCATCGATCTGGTGGTCGCCAGCGTGCTGATGTCGATGGGCATGATGATGCTGTCCCCCGTTCTGGTGTCGCTGCCGTTCAAGATCATGCTGTTCGTGGTGGTGGACGGGTGGACGCTGCTCATGGGCACGCTCGCCGCGAGCTTCCACCAATGACGCCCGAGAATGTCATGGATCTGGCGCACCGCATGCTGCTGGTGACCGCGATGGTGGCGGCGCCCCTGCTGCTGATCGCGCTCATCACCGGCCTCGTGATCGGCATGCTGCAGGCGGCGACCCAGATCAACGAATCCACCCTGAGCTTCATCCCAAAACTGCTGTTGTTGGTGCTGACCCTGTTCGCCACCGGCCCCTGGATGCTGCGCGTGCTCACTGATTTCACGCGCGATCTCTACACCAGCATTCCGTCCATGATCGGCTAGGTCCCAGGTGCAACCCGTCGTCCTCAATGTCGCTGATGTGTCCACGTGGGTGGCGCGATTGTGGTGGCCGACACTGCGGATCGGCGGCTTCGTGCTGGCGGCCCCGATCGCCAGCGAAAACACCGTACCGCGGCTGATCAAGATCGTGATGTCGGTGGCGCTCGCCTTTTTGATGGCTCCCTTGGTGGAGGTGCCGGGGGGTCTGTCGATCTTCTCGGCCGCCGGGCTGCTCGCGGGCGCACAAGAAGTGCTGATCGGCGTCTCCATCGGCATGGTGGTGCAGCTTGCCTTTGAGGCGCTGACTTTCGCCGGCCAGACCATTTCTCTGACCATGGGTCTGGGCTTTGCGACCCTGGTCGATCCGCAGCGCGGCGCGCAAACCACGGTGATCGGCCAGATGTTCATGATCATCGGCATCCTCACCTACCTTGCCGTGAACGGTCACTTGGTGCTGCTCGGCGTGCTCGCCGAGAGTTTTCACACCCTCCCCATCGGCGCCGCGCCCATCGGCAAGGACTTCGTGCTGTCGGTGGTTGTGTGGGGGGCGCACGTATTTGAATCCGGCTTGATGATTGCGCTGCCGGCGGTGATTGCGCTGGTGATCGTGAATATGGCGCTCGGCGTCGTGACCCGCGCCGCGCCGCAGCTCAATCTGTTCGGCATCGGATTCACCATCACTCTGATGTGCGGATTCTTCGTGCTCATCGTCGGCCTCGACGGGGTCATGGCCGGCATCATGAACCTCATCAACAGCGCGCTCGGCGCCGCCGCCGAGCTCGTGCGCGCGCCCGCCGCGGGAGTCCGTTGATGGCGGCCGAAGCCGAAACGGGCGGCGAACGCACCGAAGAACCTTCGCAAAAACGCCTGCAAGACGCGCGTGAGCGGGGCCAGGTGCCGCGCTCGCGCGAGCTGAGCAACTTCGCGACCATGATCGCAGGCAGCGCGACCCTGCTCGCGATCGGCGGTTCGCTGTCCAGCCGCATGTCGCAGCTGATGCGCCAGGGTCTGTCCATCGATGCCGGCACGTTGCGCGATCCGGACAGCATGTTCGCCTCCCTTGGGCAAGCCTGCATCAGCGCAATCACCGTGATGTTGCCGGTGTTCGGCGCCCTGATCGCCCTGGTCCTGCTGGCCTCGGTCGCTCTCGGCGGTTGGAATTTCAGCGCCCAGGCCATGGTCCCGGATTTCACGCGCATGAGTCCGCTCGCGGGCCTGAAGCGGCTGTTCGGACTGCGCGGCGCCTCGGAACTCGGCAAGGCTCTGCTCAAATGCGCGGTGGTCGGAGGTGTTTGCACCGCCATCGTATCGGCCATCTTCGGCGACGTGCTGGCGCTCGCGCACATGGAAACTCACGCGGCGATCGGCCGCGGCGCGGGCCTCGTGAGCTGGGCCTTCGTCTGGCTGTGCGCCTCGATGGCGCTGGTGGCCATGGTCGATGTTCCGCTGCAATTGTTCCAGTTCAAGTCCGCGCTGCGCATGACGCGCCAGGAAGTACGCGACGAAGCCAAGGAATCGGACGGCCGTCCCGAGACCAAGCAGCGCATCCGGCAACTGCAGCAGACGATCGCGCGTCGGCGCATGATGCACAAGGTTCCCACGGCGGACGTGGTGCTCGTCAACCCGACCCACTTCGCCGTCGCCCTCAAGTACGACCCCAAGATGATGCGCGCGCCGCGCGTGGTAGCCAAGGGCGTGGATCTGGTCGCGCAGAACATCCGCCGCATTGCGGCCGAGCACCGCGTGCCGGTGTTCGAGTCGCCGAAATTGACACGCGCCCTGTACCGCTCGACCGATTTGAACAAGGAAATTCCCGCCGGCCTGTACGTGGCGGTGGCGCAGGTGCTCTCCTACATATTCAGGATCCGCACCTTGAATCCGACTGTTGCCGCCAGAATGGCGCGGCCGGACCCGAAGGTTAGCGACGAGTACGAGGGCGTATGAACGCGCGCGCCACCGTAGCGAGCTTCGGAGAATTCGCCCGCAACGGTTTGGGTGTGCCGCTGCTGGTCATGGTGGTCCTCGCCATGATGGTGCTGCCGCTGCCCGCGTTCCTGCTGGACGTTTTCTTCACCTTCAACATTTCGCTGTCGATCATGATCCTGCTGGCCGTGATCTACGTGCGTCGGGCGCTCGAGTTCGCCACGTTCCCCACGGTGCTCTTGGGCGCCACCCTCCTGCGCTTAGGGCTCAACGTCGCCTCGACGCGCATCGTGCTGATCAACGGACACACGGGCTCGCACGCCGCGGGCCACGTCATCGCCGCCTTCGGCCAGTTCGTGGTGGGCGGCAACTACGCCGTCGGCATGGTCGTGTTCACGGTGCTCGTGATCATCAATTTCGTCGTGATCACGAAGGGCGCGGGCCGCATCTCGGAAGTGAGCGCCCGCTTCACCCTGGACGCCATGCCGGGCCGGCAGATGGCGATCGACGCGGACCTCAACGCCGGCATCATTACTCAGGCCGAGGCCATCGTGCGGCGGCAGGAAGTGCGCGAGGAGGCCGATTTCTACGGCGCCATGGACGGCGCCAGCAAATTCGTTCGCGGCGACGCCATCGCCGGCATCCTGGTCGTGTTCATCAATCTGTTCGGCGGCACCATCATCGGAGCGGCGCAGCACGGCATGTCGCTGGCCGACGCCGGCCGCACCTATGCGCTGCTCACCATCGGCGACGGCCTGGTCGCGCAGATTCCGGCGCTGCTCCTGTCCGTGGCGGTCGCCATCCTGGTCACGCGCGTGTCCCGCCCGCACGACATGAGTCAGCAGATCATGACGCAGGTGTTGGGCCAGCCCAAGGCGCTCGGAGTCACCAGCGGCATACTGACCCTGCTCGGCATCATTCCGGGAATGCCGAACCTGGTATTCCTGGGCATGGCGGCAGCGTGCGCCGCCGGTGCGTACTTCCTGAGCAAGCGCAAGGCATCCGAAAAGGCGGCGGCCGCGGCGCCCCCGGCGGTGACGGCGGCTCCCTCCGAAAACAAGGAATTGTCGTGGGACGACGTCGAGCAAGTCGATCTGATCGGACTCGAAGTCGGCTACCGGCTGATCCCGCTGGTCGATCGCAATCAGGGCGGCGAACTGATGGGCCGCATCAAGGGCGTGCGCAAGAAGCTGTCCGAGGAACTCGGCTTCCTGGTGCAGGCCGTGCACATTCGCGACAACCTGGAGCTTGGACCGAATTCCTACCGCATCACCATCCTGGGCGCGCCGGTCGGCGAGTCCGAGGTATTCCCGGACCGCGAGCTCGCCATCAATCCGGGCCAGGTCTCGGGAACGCTGCCGGGTTCCGCGACCAAGGATCCGGCCTTCGGCTTGGATGCGGTGTGGGTCGAGAAGTCGCGGCGCGAGCAGGCTCAGGCGCAGGGCTACACCGTGGTGGACGCGAGCAGCGTCATCGCGACCCACCTGAGCCACCTGCTGCAATCCCACGCGCACGAGCTCCTGGGCCACGAGGAAGTGCAGCAATTGCTCAACCGCCTCGCCAAGAGTGCGCCGAAGCTGATCGAAGACTTGGTGCCGAAGATGCTGCCGATGAGCGTCGTCGTCAAAGTGCTGCAGTACCTGTTGCTCGAGCGAGTGCCCATCCGCAATTTGCGCACCATCTGCGAGACGCTGGCCGAACTCGCGCCCAAGAACCAGGACCCGGTATCGCTGGTGGCCGCGGTCCGCGTGGCGCTCGGCCGCAGCATCGTGCAGAACATCGGCGGGCTGCGCCAGGAATTGCCCGTCATCACCTTGGATCCGGCGCTCGAGCAGGTGCTGCAGGACTCGATGGCGACCGGCGCAGAGGCCTCGCCCGGATTCGAGCCCGGCCTTGCCGACAGAATTCAGACCGCGCTCGCGGACAGCACGCGGCGCCAGGAAGCGGCGGGCGAACCCGCGGTACTGCTGGTCGCGCCGAAAATTCGGCCTTGGATCTCGCGGTTGATGCGCCACTCGACGCCGTCGCTGGCCGTGCTCGCCTACAACGAGATACCGGAAAACCGCCGCATCCGCGTGATCGCCGCGGTCGGACGTTAGATTTGCTTAGGTAAGGGGAGGTAGTCATGAAGATTAAGCGTTACACGGCACCCAGCATGCGCGAGGCTCTGGCACGGGTGCGTGCGGAGCAGGGGGCGGATGCGGTCATTCTCTCCAGCCGCCGCGGCGAGGAGGGCATCGAGGTCATCGCCGCCGTCGACTATGACGAGGCCCTGTTCGCCGACGCGAACCGGCAACGATCGGTGGTGAGCCCGACGATGGCACCGGCGCCCGCTCCGCCCGCACCGGCCGGCGCCGTATCAAGGTCGCCGAAACTCATTCCCGCGCATTTTCAAAGGTTGACGATGTCGTCGCTGCCCGTGGCCACGGTGCTGCGAGACTCGCTACCGGCGGCCGCATCTGCGGCCAGGACCGAGCCCGTTCGCGCCCCCGCCACGGCCAAGCCGTCACAAACGTTGCAGCCGGCACGACCGGCGCAACCGTCGCAGCTGGCACGACCGCCACAATCGTCGCAGCCGACGCAACCGTCGCGAACGTTGCCGCCGGCGCAACCGGTGCAACCGCCGCAACCATCACAACGGTCGCAGCCGGCGCAACCGGTGCAACCGCCGCGGGCGGACGCGAACTACACCGCCATGCAGCGCGAATTGAAGGACATGCGCCAGATGCTCGAGTCGGGGTTTGCCGGTATCACGTGGAACGACAAGCGCCTGCGCGAGCCTTTGAAGGCGCGCGTGCTGGAAGATCTCTCAGCCGCGGGCATAGCGCCGGACGTGGCCGCGATGCTGGCCAAACTCACGCCGCAGCGCACGACCGTGGAGAACCCCTCGCATATTCCGATGGCGCTGCTGGTCAAGCACCTGCCGGTGGTCGACGATCTCTCCACCGTCAGCGGCGGGATCATGGCCATCGTCGGTCCGACGGGAGCCGGCAAGACCACGACCATCGCGAAGCTCGCGGCGCGTTGGTGCATGCGGCACGGGGCCAAGGATCTGGCGCTGGTCAGCACCGACAGCTACCGCATCGGCGCGCGCGACCAGTTGATGACCTACGCGCGAGTTCTCGGCGCCCCGATGCTCGCTGCCAACAGCGGCAAGGAACTGGCCGCGCTGCTGGAACGGCTCAAATCGAAGAAATTGATTCTGATCGACACCGCCGGCATGGGTACGCGGGACGCGCGTCTCGCCGAGCAGCTGGCCGTGCTCAAGCAGGGGGCCCCGCGCGCGCGGATCCTGTTGGCGCTGCCCGCGCAGAGCGAAGGGCATGCGCTCGAAGAAATCGTGCAGGCGTTCGCGCCGCTGAACCCGGTGGCCTGCATCCTCACCAAGGTGGACGAGGCGGCAAGCTTGGGCGCGGTGATTTCCACCACCCTGCGCCATCGGCTGAAAATTGCCTATGTGTGTGACGGACAGCGGGTGCCGGAGGACATGCATGCGGCGCATCAGAAGCGAGTGTCGCTGATTCGCACCGCGCTCTCGCTGAAGGAGGGCAGGCCCATCGTCCGCGACGAAGCCTACCTGGCCCGCAACTTCGGCCGAGGATCCGCCCATGTCTAGTACCCGACTAACGCCGGCACAGGCCGAAGCGCTGGCCGAGCTCAATTCCACGCGCCCGGTCAAAGTGATTGCCGTCACCGGCGGCAAGGGGGGGGTCGGCAAGACCACCGTGTCCGCCAATCTTGCGGTGGCCATCGCCGCGCAGGGCCGGGACGTGATGTTGGTCGATGCCGACTTCGGGCTCGCCAACGTCGATGTGCTGCTCGGACTGCACACCCGGTTCAATCTGGGGCATGTGATGAAGGGTCAGTGCTCGCTCGAGGATGCCATCGTCACCGGGCCGCACGGCCTGCAAATCGTGCCGGCCGCCTCCGGCATGAAGCACATGGCAAACCTGTCGGAGGCGGAACACGCGGGCATCATCCGGGCGTTCAGCGACCTGTATCACCGCGTCGAGGTTCTGGTCGTGGATACCGCGGCCGGATTGGGCGACAGTGTGACGACCTTCACTCAGGCGGCGCATCACGTGGTCGTCGTGGTCTGCGACGAGCCCGCGTCCATTACCGATGCCTATGCACTGATCAAGGTGATGAGCCGCGATCATGGCGTGCAGCGCTTCCAGATCCTGGCCAATCAGACGCGCCGCTCCGGGGAAGGCCCCGACCTGTTCCAGAAAATCGAGCGAGTCTGTGACCGGTTTCTCAATGTGACGCTGGAGTTTGCAGGTTCCGTACCGTTTGACGACTACCTGCGGCGTGCGGTGCAGCGGCAGACCGCCGTGGTCGACGCCTACCCGGCGTGTATTTCGTCCATTGCCCTCAAGAATCTGGCCTCGAAGGCCGATAAGTGGTCTGTGCCCCAAGGAGCACGAGGTCACCTTGAGTTCTTTGTAGAGCGCATGGTAGGGGCCCGGATGGGTCCTTCGACGGTATTGCAATGAGAGCAAGCACACAGTATTCGAACACACAGAAGCGCGGCCCGAAACCGATTGCGGACGACGACGTCCCGGTCGATCAGGTGCCGCAGCAAGAATTGGTCTTCAGACATGCCGATTTGGTCAAACGCATTGCCTATCACTTGGTCAGTCGGATGCCCCCGAACGTCGAAGTCGACGATCTGATCCAATCCGGAATGATCGGCCTGTTGGATGCGGCGAAGAACTACTCGCCCAACAAGGGCGCCAATTTCGAAACCTACGCAGGCATTCGGATTCGCGGCGCCATGCTCGACGAAGTGCGCAAATCCGATTGGACTCCGCGTTCGGTGCATCGAAACATGCGCGAGATGGCCGACGTGGTGCGCAAGATCGAAAATGCCAAGGGACAGGATGCGAGCCCGACCGACATCGCCCAGGGGCTCGGTGTGACCATCGAGGAATACCACAAATTGGTTCAGGACGCGGCCAGCTGCCGCCTCTTCAGCTTCGACCAGATGGGTTCGAGCGAGGATGAATCGAGTCCGGCGGATCACGCCCGCGACGACAAGCCGGGACCCTTCGATCACATCGAGGACGCCGGCTTTCGCGACGCAATGGCCGCCGCCATCGAAGTGCTGCCCGAGCGCGAAAAGCTGGTGCTGTCCCTGTACTACGACGAAGACATGAATTTGCGGGAGATCGGCGAAGTTCTCGAGGTATCCGAATCGCGCGTCTGCCAGATTCACGGCCAGGCGCTGGTGCGCCTGCGCGCACGGCTTGCGGAGTGGCTAGAGCCCGCCTAAGCCATGGATATTCTGAGCATCATCGGTGTCGTGCTGGGCCTGATCGCCATCATCGGAGGGGCGATCTTGAAGGGCAGCAGTGCCGGCGCCCTGGTCGGCAGCGCGGCGTTCGTCATCGTGGTGGTGGGAACATTCGCGGCGAGCCTGGTGCAGACGCCGCTGGCGACTTTCATACGCGCCTGGAAGATCGTCTCCTGGGTCTTCATGCCGCCCGCAAACAATCCGGCGGCGATGATCGAAAAGATAGTCGAGTGGAGCAACATCGCGCGCAAGCAGGGATTGCTCGGCCTCGAGTCGGCGGTGGAGGCGGAGAAGGACGACTTCCTGAAAAAGGGATTGCAGTCGCTGGTCGACGGCGGCGAGCCGGACGCCATCCGCTCCAGCATGGAAATCGAATTGGACGCCATGGAGCACTTCGACACCCAGGCAGCCAAGGTGTTCGAGGCCATGGGGGTTTACTCCCCGACACTCGGCATCATCGGCGCCGTCATGGGCTTGATGGCGGTCATGCAGAATCTCAACGATCCATCGAAGCTCGGCCACGGCATCGCGGCGGCCTTCATCGCAACCATCTACGGCATCTCGTTCGCCAACCTGCTGTTCCTGCCCATGGGCAACAAGCTGAAGGCGGTGATTCACGGCCAGTCCCAGGTACGCACCATGGTGATCGAAGGCATCATCGCCATCGCTCAGGGTGAGAATCCGCGCAACATCGAGTCGAAGCTGCAAGGGTACTTCCACCACTGAGGACGTCATGGCGCGCAGGAAAAAGCACGAGGAGCATGTGAACGCGGAGGCCTGGGCGATTCCCTACGGCGACCTCGTGACTTTGCTGTTCGCGCTGTTCACCGTGATGTACGCCATGTCGTCGGTGAACGAGGGGAAATTCCGCATTCTGTCCGATTCGATGATCGCCGCCTTCAACGGGGCACCGAAGACCCTGCGGCCGGTCAATCTCGGCGAGAAGGAGCCCGGCAAGGGCGGCGAGAAGCCGCTGGTCGGCATTACGCCCACCGCGCTCATCAAGTTGGACGAGAGGTCGACTCCGGACGGCAGCCTCGTACCGCGCGATCCGACCAAGAGCGAGAGCATACACAACGCGGATCTCCCCGGAGCCCTGATCCGCATGCAGCGCCAGGTGCAGGATGCCATGCAGGCGCTGATCGATGCCAAGCTGGTGACGGTGCGGCGCGAAAACATGTGGCTGGAGATCGAGATCAACGCCGACATCCTGTTTCCAAGCGGCTCCGGAGGTTTCACGACGGCCGCCGAACCCGTTCTCGACAAATTGGCGGAGGTGCTCAAGCCCTTTCCCAATCCAATTCGCGTCGAAGGACATACCGACGATCGGCCCATCAAGACCGCGCAATTCCCGTCCAACTGGGAGCTGTCGGCGGCGCGTGCAGCCAGCGTGGTGCATCAATTCACGCGCCAGGGCGTCGATCCGCTGCGGCTCGAAATCGTCGGTTTCGGCCAATTTCATCCGCGCCAGCCGAATGACACGAGCGAGGGGCGCAATGCGAACCGGCGTGTCGTCATTCTGGTGCTCGAAGAAGTGGCGCCCGGCGCGACGACGACGGTGCGCACCAACGAGCAGACGCCGGACAACGTCACGCCCCCCGGAGTCGACATCGCGGAGTCGAGCAACGCCGCGAATCGCCTGGTCGAAAGTGTGCCGCCCGCCGCCATCGATACCGTGTTGATCAAAGAGCAAGTCACGCCAAAATCGAACCAGGCACCCAGAACGGAATGAGCGAGGTCACGCAATGAGCGAAGTTGACCGCCTGAGCAATTCGGGTCTCTATCCGGCGCTTCCCATCGCCGACAAGCGGCCCTCCAGGGACGGCTCGCGCGGGCGGCCGCGCGACGACAAGCAACCGCCCGACAAGCCCGCGCCGCAGGCGGGCAACGGTACCGAGTCCGCGACTCCGCGGCCTCCCAAATCTATCATCGACGAGTACGCATAATGATCTTGAACATCTCCACGGCCTTAAGTCTGGCAGCCGCCACGCTCGGAACCTTAAGTTTGGTCTCGGTATTGGTCACCATTCAGGCGATGCGCGGCTGGCGCTCCCGCTGTCTCGCGCTCGAATCCAGTCTGATGGCCGTGCGCCGCGAGTTGGAGCTGGTGGCCTCGATCAGCTTGAAGACCGGGCGGCGGGTCAAGCGCGTGGAGAGCGAATATTCCGGTGTCGCCGAGCGCATGGAGCGGGTTGAGCTTCGATCGCCTGCGCGGTCCTTCGAGTCGGCCATCGACTCCGCGCGCCGCGGCACCGATTCAGGCAGGCTCACGCAACAGTTTGGATTGAGCCGCTGCGAGGCCGATTTGGTGTGGCGGCTGCACGGGCGCAAGAAAATCGCCTGAAGCCGTCGTCTGACGCCTTCACCGAGGGCGTCACCGGCACCGGTGCCGCGCGAGATTCCTTGAAGTCCTCCAGGACGAGGACGACCGCGCCGGCTTGAGCCATTGCGCGCAGCTCGATGTGAGGCGTTACGCGCAGGGCGTCCGGCGGCTTGTCTAGAGCACTGCACCGCGCCCCGCGTGGGGTTAAGCTGGCGGCGAATCTCTCCAAACGAGGCATCCTGGATCGAGCGGGGCGTACCATGATCGAGACATCAATGCCGCACGGAATCTGTTGATTGAGGGACTCCGTCAGCTTGCCGGTCGTGGCGACCGGGACCTGTGCGTGGATGCGGGAGATGCATGCCCAGAAGAGATTCTGGTGCAGGTGCTCGCAGAAGAAGCGCGAAGCGGGCAACGCAATCGAGCCTGTCTGGAACAGGCGAGATTGCATTAGCGTCGCCGTCAAGTCTGTCGAGGTTCGTGTTCTCTTCTCTCTTGATCGAGCTTGCAGGCCAGGTTGCCCGTAGGTTGGGCGCAACCCAACCCGCCCGGGAGCCATGGATCGTCGTATGCGCGCAGCGGTTTTCTACGGACCTCGCGACTTGAGGCTGGAATCAGTCCCCGAACCCGAGCCCGGCCCGGGCGATGTCAAGCTGCGGGTCATTTATAACGGCATCTGCGGCAGTGATCTGCACGAGTACTACGACGGACCAATCACCACCCGCACGACGCCCCACCCGCTCACCGGCGTCCAGAACCCCGTCATCCTCGGCCATGAATTGTGCGGCGAAGTGGTGTCCTGCGGTTCCGGGGTCGAGGACTTGTCGCGCGGAGATCTGATCGCCGTCGAGCCGCTCGAAACCTGCGGTCACTGCGGCTGGTGCACCAGCGGACAGTACAACCACTGTCCCGATCTGGCGCTGCACGGCTACAACCGATCGAGCGGCGGCTTGGCCGAATATACCGTCGTGCGCCGCAGGATGGCGCATCGCCTGCCGCCCGGGATGAGCCCCGCGCAGGGCGCGGTCATCGAGCCGCTCGCGGTCGCCTGGCACACCGCGAATCGATGCCGGGTCGAGGCCGGGCAGACCGTGGCGATTCACGGTGCCGGACCCATCGGTATCGGCGTGTGCCTGACGCTCAAGGCGCGCGGCATCGAGGTCATCATGGTCGATCCCTCGCCGCTGAGACGTGGGGTGCTCGAGCGCCTCGGGGCGCACGCGACTCTCGATCCGAATGATTGCGATCCGGTTGCGGCCATCCGCGACTTGACCCGTGGCCATGGGGCGCATGCATCGGTGGATGCGGCCGGAGTGCCTGCGTCGTTCAACGCTATGCTGCATGGCACGCGCGTCGACGGCACGGCCGTCGTGGTCGCCATCCATCATCGACCGGTGGTGATACCGCCCTTCGATCTGTTGATGCCGGAGGTGAACCTCACCGGCGTCGCCATGTCGGTGCACGCCTTTCCGAGTGTCATCGATGCGATGGCGCGGGGCTGCTATCCGCTCGATGAATGGGTGGAAACGATTCCGTTCGATAGTCTGATGGAGCGCGGCCTGGAACGACTGCGCCGGCAAGAGGGACTGAAAATACTGGTCGATGTGGGATCGAGCGCGCGCCGCTAGCGGCGCAGCGTGGGGAGCCGCATGAGAATTGGTGAATTGTTCAAGGTCGAAGGCCTGGGCGTGATCGTGACGGGAGGCGCCAGCGGCTTAGGGTTGGGCTATGCGGAAGCGCTGGCGGAGAATGGCGCGCGCGTGACCATTCTCGATGTAGATGCCGGCCGAGTCGATCAAGAGACCCGGCGCCTCGAGGGTCTCGGATTGGCGGTTCGGGGCGAGGTGGTCGATGTGCGCGATCACCCCGCGATCGACCGAGCATTCGACGCGGCGGTTGCCGTGTACGGGCGACTCGACGTGGTGTTCGCCAATGCAGGCATCGATCCCGGGCCGGGCTTCGTGGGCAGTTGGTCGGGATCGCAGCGGCCGCGCAATCCCGAAGGCGCTTTGGAGAACTACACGGATGAACGCTGGAACCGGGCGCTCGACATCAATCTAAACGGCATCTTCGCGACGCTGCGCGCCGGCGCCCGCCTGATGCGCCCGCAGCGATCGGGCCGCATGATCGTCACCACTTCCGTCGCGGCCTATCAATGCGAGCCGGCGATCGGCTCGGCGTACATGACGGCCAAGGCGGGCGCAGCTCATCTCATGCGTCAGGTGGCGCTGGAACTGGCTGCCGACCGGATCACGGTCAATGCCATCGCGCCGGGATTCTTCGTCACCAATATCGGCGGCGGCCACGCGAAGCAGCCGCAGGTGCAGGAAGCGATGAGCAGGGTTATTCCCATGCATCGCGTGGGGTTTCCCGAGGACATCAAGGGCTTGGCGCTGTTCCTGGCGTCGCCGGCCTCGGCATATCTCACAGGTCAGCAAATTTCGATCGACGGCGGCTGGACGCTCGGCGTCGCGGATTAGCTGACGCGAACCTCGAGCAGCATCGGGACCTCGGCCGCGAAAAGGGCGAGCAGCGCGGCATCCAGGTCCTCGCAGCGCTCGACGCATAGGCCTTCGACACCGTGGCCTGCGGCCAGCGCGCGGAAATCGAGATGCGGCAGCCGCACTCCGGGCAGGGTCTCGATGTGGAAGTGCGTGCCGAATTCTTCGAGCGCGCGATAGCTGCCGTTGTTGACGATGATGAAGGCGACAGGGAGCTTGAGTTCGGCGGCGCTCCACAATCCCTGAATCGAGTACATGGCGGAGCCATCGCCGAGCAGGGCGATGACCTTGCGATCCGGCCGCGCCAGGGCGACTCCCACCGATGCCGGCAGACCATGGCCGAGGCCACCGCTGGCGCAGGTGTGAAAGGTATTGCGCTCGACGATGGGCAGGTGATCGTGCATGGGGCCGCGGCTGCTGGGCGCCTCTTCGACGACGATGCTGCCCGCGGGACGCAGCGCCGCGATTTGCTGCATCAGATAGCGGTCGCTCAAGCGGCCGGGGGCGAGGCGCGCCGGCCGCGCCGGGATGGACGGCGCTGCGCGAGCCGCGGCGGGCAGCGGCTCGAGCAGCGCGGCGATACCGAGCTTCAAATTCGTGACGATGGAGGTGCCGATGGGGGACCAGGCCGCCGCACCCGGGTCATCGGTCAGCTGTACCAGGGCGGCGTCTTCCGGGATGTGCGGACCATGACCTTCCACGTGATAGGTGAACACCGGTGCCCCCAGTGCCAGAATGACATCGGCGCCGCGCAGGCGCGCGACGATGGCTGCCCGATCGGCGGGAAGGAAACCGGCGAACAGCGGGTGGTCCTCCGGAAAGCTATTGCGCGCCGACATGGGGCTGACCCAGACGGCGGATTGATGGCGTTCCGCGAGAGCAATGGCCTCATCCCAGGCATCGTCGCGCGCCACCCCTGCGCCGACCACGATCACGGGCCGGCGCGCACGGCTCAAGCGCGCCGCGGCCTGCTCCAGCATCTTCGGATCGCCCGCCATCCGCCGGCTGACTTCTCGCGCACCCAGCGGCGCGCAGGGACGGTCCCAGTCGTCCACCGGAATCGAAACCAAGGCGGGGCCGCGCGGCGGCTGCATCGCGGTGTAGTAGGCGCGAGCAATGGCCGCGGGAACGTCGGCCGCGCGCGCCGGCTCGCTGCTCCATTTCACGTAGGGTTTGGGCAGCTGCGCGGCTTGCTCGGAGTACAGAAAGGGCTCGAAGGGCAGAATGGAACGCGCCTGCTGGCCTGCGGTGATTACCAGCGGAGTCTGGTTCTTGTAAGCGGTGAAGATGCTGCCGAGAGCGTGGCCGACGCCGATGGCCGAGTGCAGATTGACCAGCGCGGCGTTGCCGCCGGCCTGCGCGAAGCCGTCGGCCATCGCGACGACCACCGACTCCTGCAGGCCCAGCACGTAGCGGAAATCGGCGGGAAAGTCGCGGAACATGGGCAGCTCGGTGGAGCCCGGATTGCCGAAGACAGTGGTGAGCCCGAATTCGCGCAGCAGCGAATACACGGCTTCCCGCACCATCATTTCCGCGTTCAAAGGCGGATCACCACTTTGCCGAAGTGAGAACCACTCTCCAGGTGGCGGTACGCTGCCGCGGCATCGTCGAAATCGAATTCGCGATCGACGATGGGCTGCAGCGCGTGTGCCGAAATGGCGGCGTTCATACGCTCGAAGTGAGCCCGCGATCCCACGTAGACGCCGTTCAAACTCCCCTGCTTGGCCAGAAGTCCGTACGGACTGCCCGCCGACCCCACGCCGGTGAGCACGCCGATCATGGCGACCCGTCCGCCCACCGCGATCGAGCCGATGGACCGCGCCAACGATTCGGCCCCGCCCACGTCCAGCACGTGATCGACGCCGCGGCCTTCGGTGAGCTTGAGCACTTCGCGGTCCCACTCGGGATGCGTGCGGTAGTTGATGCAGCCCACCGCGCCAAGCGCCTTGGCGCGTGCCAGCTTCTCGTCGCTCGATGAGGTGACCAGCACCCGTGCGCCGGCGAGCCGCGCGAGCTGCAACCCAAAGATGGAGACACCGCCCGTGCCCAGCACGAGCACGGTCTCGCCGGGAGCGACGCGCCCGATATCCACCAGCGAACGCCAGGCGGTAACCGCCGCGCAGGGCAGAGTCGCAGCGGCCGCGTACGAAAGATGGGCGGGCACCGTCACGGCGTTTTGCTCGTCGAACGCCACGAGCTCGGCCAGTACACCGTCCGCGGGCGGTGCGCCGAGCGCGACCATCGGACCGGCGGGCGGCCTGCCGTCGATCCAGCCGCGAAAGAAGGTACCTGCAACACGCTCGCCGACCCGGAAGCGTGTGACCGCGGAGCCGACGGCGACGACCTCGCCGGCGCCGTCGGACAACGGCACCGTGTTGCTCTTGACCGTGCCGCCCATGTAGTGACCCCGGGCGATCAGCAGATCACGGTAGTTGAGCGACGCGGCGTGGATGCGCACCAGAATCTGCGTGGGTTGCAGTTCGGGATCGGGACGTTGACAGCGGCGCAAGCCGTCGAGACTGTTGCTGCCGGCGGTGATTTCATAGGCGCGCATCGAGACCCCCAATTATACTAACGTGCGTTCAACGCCGATCGCCGCAAGTCTACCCGCAGATATGGCGCAGCGCTCGCGCGGCGCAGCGAATCCTTGGGCGCTGCGAAATCCAGCCGTCGAGCTTCGTCGTATGAATCCTCGTTCACTCTGGGCTGATCCGAGTGACCGCGGACGCGCGCATCCTATGGAGCCGTTGGCTCTTTTGAGTGGCCGCAGTTGATGAGGAGTGCCGTGCCCAGCGCATCGATGAAGAAATACGACTATGTGATCGTCGGCGCGGGATCCGCGGGATGCGTCCTGGCGAACCGACTGACGCAGGACAAGTACACCAAGGTTCTGCTGCTGGAGGCGGGTGGCGCGTCGACGGGTTTGTTCAAGGACATGCCTATGGCATTTCCGAAGTACGTGGTTCGTCGCGACTTGAACTGGAACTACGAGAGTGAGCCCGAGCCGCACCTCAATGGGCGGCGGATCGAAGTGCCGCGCGGCAAGGGCCTGGGCGGTTCCTCGATGATCAACGGCATGGTGTACGCGCGCGGTCACCGGCGCGACTATGACGATTGGGCACGCCGGGGTCTCCCGGGTTGGGGCTACGCCGACGTCCTGCCGTATTTCCGAAAATCCGAGAAAAGCTGGCTGGGTGAGAATGCATTTCATGGCGCATCGGGTGAAATGGAAGTCGCCGTTCCCCGATCGAACATGCTGTACCAGGAGATTCGCGCCGCGAGCATCGCGGCGGGATATCCGGCAACCGAGGATTATCACGGCACTCAGACCGAAGGATTTCAGCGTAGCGAAATGACCGTCGTGCGCGGCAGGCGCGGCAGCGCGGCGCGGATATTTCTCCGTCCGGCGATGGGCCGACGCAATCTGACGGTCGAGACACGCACGCTCGCCGGCCGTATTCAGATCCAGAGCGGCCGCGCGGTCGGCGTCGACTACGTCCGGGGCGGGGAGGCGCTCACGGCCATGGCCGACCGCGAAGTCATCCTGGCGGCCGGCGTGTACGGCTCGCCGCAGTTGCTCATGCTGTCCGGAATCGGGCCCGCCGAACACCTGAGGAGCTTCGGGATAGAAAAGTTGGTCGACCTGCCGGGAGTCGGACAAAATCTGATCGAACATCCGTTCATGTTCTTGGGTTGGAATATGCGGCCGGGCGCTTTCCGCAGCGAGCTGCGCGTGGACCGGGCCACGTGGTGGGTGCTGCTGTGGGGATTGTTCGGCAGAGGGCTGTTCGCCACCAACGGCGCGGCGGGTAATCTGTTCATTCGAACGGATCCGCGCCTGGATCGGCCGGACATGCAGTTCACGTGCATGTCGGGCGAAGTCGCCGCGCGCGAGCTGTGGTTTCCGCTGATCGGCAAGAAGCCGCCGCACACCATCGGCGCGGGTCTATCCATGATCAAGCAGGACAGCCGGGGCGAAGTGCGGCTGCGCTCCGCAGACGCGCGGGACCCGCCGCGGATATTGTTCAACCTGTTCAAGGAACAATCGGACGTGGACCGGGCGGTCCGCGGTCTGAAGGCCATCCGCGATATCTATAGCCAGGAACCGCTGCGCGGTTTGGTGATGGACGAGATCCTGCCCGGCGCAAGATTCTCCTCCGACGCCGGCCTCCAGCAATACGTTCGCGATAACGGAGCGATCACGCAGCATGCCGTGGGCACTTGCGCGATGGGGGCCGCGGGCGATGCCGCGGCGGTCGTGGACGCCGAGTTAAAGGTGCGCGGCGTCGAGGCGCTCCGAGTCATCGACGCTTCGGTCATGCCGGATGTCCCGGGCGGCAATACCAATGCGCCCACCATCATGATCGCGGAAAAGGGCGCGGACCTCCTGCGCGGGCGATCGATGCCGCGCGCGGACGTTTGAGGCTTGGGTCGCGGTATTCGCGGAGGCGGGGTGCAATGAAGGATCTCAAGGGCAAAGTGGCGTTCGTCACCGGCGGCAGCAGCGGCATAGGGCAGGGCATCGTCAAAGTCCTTGCCGAAGAAGGAATGAAGGTTGCCTTCAGCTATCGCCGCCAAGACCACTTGGACCAGACGTTGGCGTATTTTCGGGGCCGCCCGGCGCAATCCGTGCATCCGATCAAGCTCGACGTCACGGATCGCGCGCAGATGGCCGCTGCCAAGCGGGAAATCGAGCGCGTCTACGGCCCGGTGCGGGTGCTGATCAACAACGCCGGCATCGGCATTCTCGGGCTGATGGAACAAGCGACCTTCAGCGATTGGGACTGGATCATGAAGGTTAATGTGGGAGGCGTGGTCAATGCGCTCATGACCTTTCTCCCCGGCATGATCGCCGGCGGGGAGGAGGCGCACATCGTCAATGTGGCTTCCATGGGCGGTATTGCCGCACTGGGCACGGCAGGACTGTACGCCACCAGCAAGTTCGCGGTGGTGGGACTCTCTGAATCGCTTCGCACCGACATGATAGGCCGCAACATCGGTGTCTCCGTCTACTGTCCGGGGACGGTCAAGTCCAACATCGGCGAGGGCGACGCTCTGCGGGACGAACGATTCAAGGAGTCAGGCTATGGGCCTGCGCCGCCGCGCAAGGAAGGCGAGGCGTCATTCATGGATGTGGCCATGGACGCGATGGAGGCCGCGCGCCATGTGCTCAGGGGGATCAAAGGCAACCAGCTGTTCATCATCAGCCATCCGGAGTTCCGCGATGTCCTGCGGGCGCGTCATGCCAAGATCGAGGCATCGATCGCCGATCAACCGATCGACGAGGTGCGCGCCGACTCCGTACGCTTCATCCTGTCCAATCGGATCTACAGTGACAACGCCTGACGGCCTGAGTGCGCCGACGGCCTGAGTACAGCGATGCGGCCGCTCGCCGCCTGCGCTAATATGCGGGTACTGTTGTAAACCGTGCAGATGCGAACGATGCTGATGGGCCCGGAAGTTGCGAATTGACGGCAGGTAGCTGCCGCCTCACGATTCTTTTGGTGCTGGCATCAATCGCGGGCGTGGCGTCGGCGCGGCCCGACGTTCCCTGGGACGGCGCTTACTTCGGCGCGAATTTTGGCGAGGGGTCCGGCAGTAGCTGCAATAGTTGGTCGCTGAATGGAGCAGGATTCGATCCTGCTGCCGCATCTGATTTCAACAATCGAATTTGTTCCAGCAGCAGCGCCTTCGTCGGCGGCGTGCAGGTGGGCGAAAACTTTCAATACAAGCGGTTCGTCTGGGGCATTGGCGCCGATCTTGATTTTGAGAGTGCCAAAAACCTGAGCCAATCGCTGAAATATTCCGGAGTACAACCTCCTCCGGGCACGTACGTTTATTCGAGCAAGCAGAACCCCGGCGGGTTCGCCATTGTCGCTCCCCGGATCGGGTACGGCGGGGATACGTGGTTTCCCTACCTGAGGGCGGGAGCCATCATCGCCGAAGGTTCACACGACAGCGTGTTGGTCTACACTCCGGCCGGAGCAACGAAATCCACTGCTTCATTCAGCGGCGGCAAGGACTTTACCTCCGCGGGTTGGGTGGTCGGCGGCGGTTTCGAACTCGGTTTGAATGGGGCGTGGTCCATCACTGCCGAATACCTTCACGCCAATCTCGGCAAGGGATCCGATTCCACCAGCGCTTGCAGCGGCCTAGCCTCGGCGTGTGCTCCGTTCTCCGGTATCTCCTTCGACAATGGCCACGAAGGATTCAGCGCGAACATGTTCCGAGTCGGCATCACTTACTGGTTCGGATATTGGTAGTTGCATGGGGCGGCGTGTGAGCGCGCTGAACCGTCGCACCGCCGTCGCGTAGGGCGCGAACGACGCGGTTCGGCGTTCCCGGGGGGACTACGAGCAGGCTGATGTCTGCGAGCGAGGTCACCAGGAAGGGGGAGGCCGCCATGAGCTTTTCGGCCGAGGCGAGCACGACGGTCTCGGCGGAGCGCTCGTGCAGAGCGCGCTTGAGCGCTGCCTCTTCGGCGTCGCCGGTACTCAAACCCGCATCGGGATGCGCTCCGGTCACGCCCATGAAGTACATGTCGGCGCGCAGGCGCGATGCCGCATCGATCACGGCGGCCCCCATGTTGACCATCGAGTGACGGAACAGGCGGCCGCCCAACATGATGATGTCCACGTACGGCTGTTTGGCCGCTTCCACAGCCACCGTAGGGCTGTGGGTGACGATGGTGGCGCGCAGGTCGGGGGCCAGTCGACGCGCCAACTGCAGGGCGGTGGTGCCGCCATCCAGGATGACGACTTGGCCGGGCCGAATCATCGAGGCACCCAGGGCCCCGAGCTCGATCTTGTCTTCTGGCGAGACCTGCTCGCGCGTTCGTAGGTCGCCGACCGCCGCCGAGGCGGGCAGTGCGCCGCCATGCACGCGCTGCAGTTTGCCCTCGCGTGCGAGTTCGCGCAGGTCGCGACGAATCGTGTCTTCGGAGGTGCCTAACTCGAGTGCCAGCTCCTTGGCGACGATTTGGCCGTCCGCAATCACCCGGGTCAGGATCAGCTTCTTGCGTTGACTGGTCAGCATGGCTTGTGCGAAGCTTACACGATATTGCACGAGACTGCATGAGATTGCACATTTTATGACATACCCTGCTCGCGGCGATGCGCCCAAACCCCTCATGGTGTTGATTGCCGGACCCTACCTATCGGGCACCGATGGCGACCGCCAGAAGATTTCGGCTAATCGAGCTCGGCTCGAGAGTTTTGCGCTGCCGATCTACGAGCGCGGGCATCTGCCCATGGTGGGTGAGTGGATGGCGCTGCCGATCATTCATGCCGCCGGAGGGCGAATCGAAGGCGACGACGTGTTCAAGGCCTACCAGTATCCGGTCGCGCATCGACTGTTGGAGTGCTGCGACGCCGTACTGCGCATCCCCGGCAAGTCGCGGGGCGCCGATTTGGACGTAGCGCGCGCCCGTGAGCTCGGCCTGCCCATTTACACGGACGTCGCCGAGCTGCCGCGGCGGCTCCGCGCGGGTGAGGCGAAACAATGAGCGAGGTCGCGGCGCCGGCCGGCGATCGAGTGCGCATCATCGAGGAGCGCGTGCTCTCGGACGACTGGTACGTGCTCAAGAAGACGACTTTCGAGTACCGATGCCGGGATGGCCGCTGGCAGAAACAGAGCCGCGAAACCTATGACCGGGGCAACGGCGCGGTCCTCTTGCTGTTCAATGTCGAACGCGCGACGGTGGTGTTGACCCGGCAGTTCCGCTTCCCTGCCTTCGTGAACGGTTGCCCCGACGGACTGTTGATCGAGGCATGCGCGGGACTGCTCGACGGCGATGAACCTCTGACATGCATCCGCCGCGAGGCGGAGGAAGAGACCGGATTTGCGGTGCGATCTCCGCGCAAGATCTTGGAGGCCTATATGAGTCCCGGATCCGTCACGGAGAAGCTGCACTTCTTCGTTGCGGAATATGACCTGCGCGACCAGGTGTCGGCCGGCGGCGGCGACGCCACCGAAGGCGAAGACATCGAGGTGATCGAATTGCCACTGTCGGAGGCGCTACAGATGATAGCCGGCGGCGAGATTCAAGACGGAAAGACCATCATGCTGCTGCAGCATGCGGCGATTACTGGGCTCGAGAAATTGCGCGATACGCCCGTGCGCACCCTAACGGAGTAGAATGACAGGCACCGGTGTCCTGCCCTGAGGGATGCCGCGCTCGGGGCTGCAAGGGGCGTCAATGATTTATTTTCTAGCACTGCTGCCGGCGACCGTGCTGACCATCGCCGGCTACTTCGTCCTGTTTCTAGCCAACCGTTCCGAAGGGAGTTTTCGGACGTTCGGCAAATACCTCGGCTTCTGGGCCTTTACGCTGGCCGCGCTGGTGGTTCTCGGGGCGATATTCGCCGCCGCTCACGGCCATCGCCATCACTGTCCGATGAGGGGTGCACCCGGGATGTACGGACACATGCATCCGGGCGGCGGCGAGCCCGGCACACCCGAGAACGGCGCGCCGCCGGCGCCGAGCGCCCCGAATCCCGCGCCGCCCTCACCGCCCTCGGCGCCTTCACCGCACTGACGAACGGACGCGCCTCATTCCACTATTTCGTCGATCTGTATCGTCGGCATGGTGTTGGTGAAGTTGGGCACATCGGCGATCAGCGTGGCGCCGTGCTTGGCGCCCGCGCGGTCGAATGCCTCTTGATCGGCAATCCAGATATTGATGATGGCGACATAGGGCGGCGGCGAACCGTCGGGAGTTGCACCGCCGCGGCGCAGCTCGAGCTTGGCGATGCAATTGCCGTATAGGCGATCGATCAGAGTCGCGTGCTTTTTTAAGTAGTAGTCGAAGTCGAAGGTCACTCCGGGGGTGTTGGGATACAGCACGGTGATGCAACGGCGGGATTTCTTGTTCATGACGCTTTTCCTGAAGTAGGGGCCGCATGGCCCCCAATAGGTGCCGCGTGGCCCCCAATGCGGGCCGCATCGGCCCCAATGCGGGCGGCATCGGCCCAGTTGCCATGGATTGCCGGCCGCAGGCGAAACGGGAGCTTGGCGCGGCCGATCGGTCCCGCGTCGATGTGTTGAGCGTCGAATAGAGCCAGGTCGGAGTAGTTGGTGACCAAATTGTCGAGCACGGCCACGAGATAGCCGTCGCCTTCGGCCGCTGTCGCCGAGCGCGGGATGAAACTGGGCTCTTGCACGATGGTCTGCGGGCCCGCCCACCACACCGTCTGTTTGCCCGAGCCGAAATCGATGTGCGCGATCGAATTCATGACCAGCCCCGAAGCCCGCCCGCCCGGGCCCTCGAAGGGCTTCTCGCGATCGGACACGAGCAGCCAGCCGTGGCGCTGCGACTGGGTGGCGTAGCGTTCGTCGATGCGCGGAAATTCGCCGAAGAGGTCGGTGAGGCGCTCGGATTTCTCGAACGCATCGCCGGGCGAAGCCATGTCGACTGTCCAGCGGGTGAGAAAGCTCATGGCCTCCATGGGCTTGAACGGTGCGCCGCCGACATCCGGAAAGAACGGAAACATGTTGTTCTTGGCGACCGGGATATCGAAATGGATGCGGGTACCGTCGTTGAAAGCGTTCATGACGTGGCTGGCGAACAGGTTCGGCGACTTGAACCAGCGCAGGGCGCGTGCATCGCCGTGCCGCGGCAGCACGCCGAGATACACGGGCAGCGACGTGTCGAAGCCGAAGTGGGGCAGACCGGCCTTAAGCCGTTCCCAGGAACTCACGCACGGGACTATGTGAAACACCGCATAGTCCTGCGTGACTCCGAAGTCGTGCATCATGCAGTAGTACGGTGCTTCGAACCACGTTTCCTGCAGCAGCTCTCCCGCGGGGCTGATCTCCATGTAGTGGCAGTCCCGGGTGAGCAACCCTTTTGCCGCATAGCCGAAGGCGCACATATTGCCGGTGACGGGATCGATCTTGGGGTGGGCGCAGAAAGTCTTGCCCTGCATTTTGCCGCCGAAGTCCGTATAGCCTTCGGTGTCGAGGGTCAGCGGGTCCATGAGCAGTGCGGGGCTGTCCTCCTTGAGCGCGAACAGCTTGCCCGCGTACACCAGCACGTTGGTATTGGCCGTGCCTCGAATCCTACCTTGCACCGATGGGTCGTCGGTGAGCGGATTGCGGTAAGCGCCGAACAAGGCGCGATCGGCCTGGCGCTCGAGCTTCCATTTGTCCGTTTGTGCGAACCGCTGGCGGAAGTCGAGCTTGCCGCCACGGAAATGAAAGAGGGCAATCATCCCGTCGCCGTTGAAGAATTGGTCGCTCTCGAACATCGGCGGGAATTGCGCGTCCGGATGCACTCGATGATAGGTTCCGTTGAGCTGCGACGGCCATTCGCCGTCGATCTCGACATCGTGAATGTCGCCTTCAAAGCGCAGCGGGCGCAGGGTGCCGGTGAATCCCGGCGTATTGGGGTAGTGGGCCATTACCGCATCATCCACGCGCGCGCGAGGCCGTCTGTACCCCGCGCGAGCAGCTTTTCGCCGCACAGCGAACTTGAGGGATCGCACCGGCCGGCGGCGGGAGGGGCGGTCCTCAGGAAGGCTACATTTCCTGCGTCAGCCGGGCCACCAAATCGCGCAGCCAGGTGTGGGCGGGGTCCGAATCGTGGCGTTTGTGCCAGAGCAGGATCTCGTGCAGCGCGGGAACCTCGAACGGCAGCGGAAAAGTCTTGATGGGCAGAGTGGTGGCGAACATCTGGGCCACCCGCTCCGGCAGGGTGGCGACCAGCCGGGTCCCCCGCAGCACCAGCGGCAGGTGCAGCAGGCTGGGCACGGTGATGTGTACGGGAAGATCGATATCCAGCAGCCGCCGTACCAGTTCCTCGGCGGTCGCGGTATATCCGCTCGGACGGCCGAACACGTGGGGCAGTGCGAAGTACTGCTCCGACGAAATGCTGTCCCCCACCGTGGGGTGGTCCCGGTCGACGATGCAAACCCAGCGCACCGGGCGCAAGCGCACGCCGCGCAGCGTCTCCGGATACGCGCGTACATCGAATAGCCGCAGGCTATCCAGGCACAGGCACAGGTCCGCCTCGCCGTATTCCAGGCGATTCAATACCGAGTGCGACACCAGCTCGATGTTGATGCGGATGCCGGGTGCCTCGGTGGAAACACGCTCCAAAATGGCGGGCAGGAGGCCGGGCACCGCCTCCTCAGAGAGGATCAGAGTGAATTCGCGCTGCGTCGTGGCGGCGGTAAAGGTCGGCTGAGTGCCGAGAGTCGCCTGGATCAAGAGCAGCGCCTCGCGGACCGGCTCGACCAGCGATTGGCCGCGCGGCGAGAGCTCCATGTCGCGGCCGACGCGGACCAGCAGCGGATCGCCGAAGTAGTCCCGCAGCCGGTGCAATGCCGCGCTCATCGCCGGCTGCGACACGAACACCTTCTCCGCCGCCCGAGTGATGTTCTTTTCACGCAGTAAGGTGTCGAGCGCGATCAGCAGATTGAGATCGAAGCGGTGAAACTGCATACGGCACTGGCTGGAACGGTTGACTATTTTACCAGATCGCGGAGTGCGTTACGCGCGTTGCGCTTTCGGTGGAGCGGCCATTCCCCGAGGGTCGAGCGCAAAATCGCCGTTGGCTGCCTCATGGCGGTGTGCCAATCCACGTGCCGGGGCGGACCGAATGATGCTGGAGCTATACCACGCCGAGCCTGTTGCCAATTCGATGAAGACCCTGCTGTGCCTGAAGGAAAAGGACCTGAAGTTCGTCAGTCACTATGTCGACTTGCTGCGTTTCGAGCAGCACCGGCCGGAATTCCTGAAGCTGAATCCCAACGGCCAAGTGCCCGTTCTGGTGCACAACGGCGCCGTGATCACCGAATCGACGGTGATCAACGAGTACCTCGACGACGCGTTTCCCGAGGTGCCGCTGCGGCCGCAGAATTTCGCAGAGCGAGCGCAGATGCGGGTGTGGAGCAAGTTCGTCGATGAATACTTCTGTCCGGCGCTCAGCATGTGGGGCTGGCACTTGATGGTGCGCAAAGTCGCGCAATCCTTGAGCAAGAACGAACTCGAGAAGGTGCTCGAGCGTATTCCGTTGAAGGAACAACGCGACAAATGGGCCACCATCGCCGGCGAATCCTTCAGTGAGGCGCAGCTCGAGGACTCCAAGCGCAAGCTCGCCGTGTCGATCGACCGCATGGAGAAGATACTCGCCAAATCCAAGTGGCTGGCCGGACCGCACTATTCATTGGCAGACGTGAACAGCTATCCGATGGTGGCAGGGGTACCGCGGATGTTTCCTGAGATCATGAATCCGCAAGTTTCGCCGCTGGCCTGCGCCTGGCTCGACGCCATGAACGCGCGTGCCGCCGTGCAGGCGGCATTGTCGATGCCCAACAAGGTGCCCGAGGTTCTGCGCACCTTCGGCGGTTGACGGTGGGGAACCCGATGAAGCCGCCGTTTCGCGCCGATCAAGTCGGAAGCTTGCTGCGCCCGGCGCCATTGGCCACCGCCCGGGCGCAGTTCAAGCGCGGCGAATTGTCAGCGCGCAAGCTGCGTGACGTGGAAGATGACTGCATTCGCGGCATCGTGGCGCAGCAGGAGTCGATCGGATTGCGCTCGATCACGGACGGCGAGCTGCGCCGCGACTACTGGCACATCGATTTCTTGAGGCAGCTGGACGGTGTCACCATCACCGCGATGCCGAATCAGAGCAGATTTGGCGGTACTGAGGAGCAGCCTCCGATAGCGACCGTCACCGGCAAGATCGGCTGCTCGAGGCCCATCATGGTCGACGCCTTCGCGTATCTGCAGGGCATCACCCATGGCACGCCTAAGGTGACCATTCCATCGCCCTCGATGCTGTACATGCGCGGCGGGCGCAATGCCGTGTCCAGCGAGACATATCCGGATCTCGCGGAGTTCTGGCGCGACGTGGCCGCCGCGTATCGGCGCGCCATCCGCCACTTCGCCGAGCGAGGCTGCACCTACCTGCAACTGGACGACGTATCGTTCGCCTATCTCTGCGATCCGAAATTTCGCGAAGGCTGCCGCAGCAACGGCGACGATCCCAATGTACTGCCGCGGATTTTTGCCGATGTCGTCAATGCGGCGCTCGAGGGAAGGCCGCCCGGGATGATCATCACCATGCACACCTGCCGCGGAAATTTCCGCAGCTCGTGGGTGGCCGAGGGCGGCTACGAAAGCATCGCCGAGGCCATGTTTTCCATCGATGTCGACGGCTTCTTCATGGAATTCGATTCTGCCCGCGCCGGGTCATTCGAGCCGCTGCGCTTCCTGCCTTCGGGTAAGCGGGCGGTCCTCGGGCTGGTCACGACCAAGCGGGGAGAGATCGAGAGCGCCGATGAGGTGAAGCGGCGCATCGAGGCGGCGAGCGCCTATGTGCCGATGGAGAGCCTGTGTCTGTCGCCGCAATGCGGATTTTCGAGCACGCACCACGGCAACGCCGTCTCCGAAGCCGAGCAATGGCGCAAGCTCGAACTCATCGTACAAGTCGCGCGCGAAGTTTGGGGGTAAGGCATCATGTCGCGGTGACGGAGAATCGACTTGCCTGAGCGTTCCTTTTACGGCTGGACCATGCTTGCCGCCCTGTGGAGCATCATGTTCCTGAATCTCGGCTTTCCGGCGTACGGACCGGCGGTCATCAACCCCGCCATGGCCAAGGCCGTGGGGTTGAACCGCGAAACCCTGGGCAATATGTTTTCGGTGTACATGATCATGTCGGGGCTGCCCGGGCCTCTGGTTGCGTTAAGCATCAATCGCTTCGGCGTGCGCAAGACCCTGATTCTGGGCAGTATGCTCACGATCGCCGGCGCCCTGCTGATGGCCACCGTGGTGACCGGCGGGCTGGGCGGGATGCTGTGCTACGGATTGTTGGTGGGCACCGGTGTCGCCACGGGTGCGGCCATGGCGTCGCAGGCGGGCCTCGCGCGGTGGTTCGTGAGGCGCCGCTCTCTCGCGCTCGCTGTCCTGTATTCTTCCGGCGCCATCGGGGGATTCGTCGCGGCGCCCCTGCTCAACCGACTGATCGAAGCCACCGGCACATGGCGGGCGGGATGGTGGCTGCTCGCGGCGCTCTCTGCCGGAGCTGCCTGCATTGCGCTGCTGTTCGTACGCGAGCGGCCGGAGGACCTGGGCCAGGTCGCCGATGGATTCGGGCCGCCGGCGGCCGCGGGTCAGCCGGCACCCGATACGCGGCCGGTGTTCGTGTCGCGCCGCGAATGGACATTCAGGGAGGCTGCCCGCCATCCTAGCTACTGGCTGCTGCTGGGTTCGCTGATCGGCGGCAGCGGCGGCTACACGCTGTTCCTCGCGCACGGCGTGGTCCATATGCAGGACCTCGGGCACTCTGCGGCGGTCGGGGCGTGGGCCGTCGGCATCATGACCATCTCCGGCCTCATCGGTAAGGCGATTCTCGCGACATTCGGCGACCGCATCGATCCGCGATATATTTACGCCCTGTTCGTCGGAGTGTTCGGCATCGGACTCGTGGTCGTGGTCAATGCGCACGCTCTGTGGCAGGTGGTACTGTTCGCGACCTGCATCGGGATCGGTTTCGGCGGCGGCATCGTGTGCCTGATGACGGTGCTGAGCAATTACTACGGCACGGGCGCCTTCGCCTCGCTCGCGGGTCTTGCCATCGCGATCAATACCACGCTGTCGGCGATCGCGCCGAAAGTGGCCGGTCGCTTGTTCGACCAGGGCGTGGGCTACGCAATCAATTTCTACTTTCTCGCGGCTTGGTGCTTCGCCGGCGCTGTTGTGCTCTTGTTCATGCGGCGGCCCGGAGTTTCTGATGAACGGCATTAAAGAGAGCGAATTGCTCTGGACTCCCAGTCCCTCGCGTATCGAGCGGGCACAGCTCACGCACTACCTTGGTTGGCTCAAGGAGCGGGGACGGCGCTTCGACTCCTACACGGCGCTGTGGCAATGGTCCATCGACGACCTGGAAGGATTCTGGGGTTCGCTCTGGGAATACTTCGACATTCGTACCTCGCAGCCCTACGAGCGGGTGCTGGCGTCAAGCTCGATGCCGGGTGCGCAGTGGTTTCCCGGAGCACGCCTGAACTACGCGGAGCATGCCCTGCGCCATGAGCGCCACGATGCCGAGGCGCTGCTGTTCTTGAGCGAACGCAGCCCGTTGAGCGCACTGTCGTGGACGGACCTGGGCGGCAGGGTGCGCAAGCTCGCGACACATCTTCGCCGGATGGGACTCGTTCCCGGCGACCGGGTGGTCGCGTATCTGCCGAATTCTCCAGAAGCCGTGATCGCGATGCTGGCCACGGTCAGTGTCGGCGCTATTTGGGCCAGCTGCGGCCCGGACTTCGGGCCGCGCGGCGCTGTCGACCGATTTCTGCAGCTGTCGCCCAAAATTGCTTTCGTCGTCGACGGATACTATTACGGCGGCAAACCCTTCGATCGCCGGCCGGAACTCGGCACCATCTTGAGTTCGCTGCCCTCGCTCGAGCGGGTCATTTATCTGCGTGTGCTCGAGCCGGACAACAACACGCTGCTGACCGAGAACTCGATCTTTTGGGAAGACGCGCTGTCGGGCCCCGAGGTTCCCAAAGAGGCCTTCGAGTTCGAGCAGGTCCCCTTCGCGCATCCGCTGTGGATCCTGTTCTCGTCGGGCACCACGGGTTTGCCCAAGCCCATCATCCATAGTCACGGCGGCATGACTCTGGAGCAATGCAAGGGCTTGAAGCTGCAAATGGACGTGCATCCCGGCGAGCGCATGTTCTTCTTCACCACCACCGGCTGGATGATGTGGAATTTCCTGGTGAGCGCGCTTTTGGTCGACGTGGTGCCGGTGCTGTATGACGGCAATCCCGCGTATCCCGAGCCCGACGTGCTATGGAAAATGGTGGAACGCACGGGCGCGAGCTACTTCGGTGCGAGTCCGACCTATGTGAGCATCTTGGAGAAGGCGGGAATCGTCCCCAAGGAGCGCTTCGATTTGTCGCGGCTGCAATCGGTGATGCTGGCCGGATCGCCGGTGACGGCCGAATGCCACGCATGGTTCTACCGCTGCGTGAAGTCGGATATTTGGGCGGGATCGGGCAGCGGTGGCACGGATCTATGCACCGGCATCGTCGGCGGGGTCGTGACCCTGCCGCTGTATGCCGGCGAGATACAGGCGCGGCAACTCGGAGTGGCCGCTTTTGCGTTCAACGAGCAGGGCCAGGCCGTGGTGGATGAGGTGGGTGAGCTGGTCATTACGCGGCCCATGCCGTCCATGCCGGTCGGATTCTGGAACGACGCTGACGGCGGCCGCTACCGTGAATCCTACTTCGACCAGTATCCCGGCGTCTGGCGGCACGGCGACTTCTTCAAGGTGAATGCGCGCGGCGGCTGCTTCGTGCTGGGCCGCTCCGATGCCACATTGAATCGCCACGGCGTGCGCATCGGCACCGCGGAGGTCTATCGCGCACTGACCGAGGTGCCCGAAATCGACGATGCGTTGATCGTGAATCTGGATTTGCCGGGCGGCGGCTTCTTCATGCCCCTGTTCGTCAAGCTCAAGGAGGGCCTGCGGCTCGATGAGTCACTGCAGGACAAAGTACGCGCCCGCATGCGCAAGGCCTACTCGGCACGACACGTACCCGACAAGATCTACCAGGTGGGCGCCATCCCCTACACGCTCACCGGCAAGAAGATGGAAGTGCCTGTGCGCCGCATTCTGACAGGAGTACCGGTCGAGAAGGCTGCCAATCGCGCTGCCATGGCCAACGTGGAGTCATTGGACTTCTTCATCGGCTATGCCCGCGAACAGCGCGACTACCGATTGAGCTGAGGCATTGGGCACTGCCCGCCCGGCGGCGGGGCCGGTACACTGTGCGGGTGACGAACATGCTTTGCTCCAACGATCTCGGCGGCTACGACGATCTCGCGCGGCACTACAGAGAGGGCGTCGACTACGCCGTGCACGTCCTGCCGCGCGAACGATCGGGGATTGCAGTGCTTGCGCCGCACGGCGGGCGCATCGAAGGGCGCACTTCCGAGATCGCCCGGCTCATCGCCGGCGACGATCATTCGCTGTACCTGTTCGAGGGGTTGCGCACCACCGGCGACAATTTCGACCGCCTGCATCTTGCCAGCCGCCGCTTCGACGAACCGCGGGCCCTCGATCTCATCTCTTCCTGCGACATCGTGGTGACCGTCCACGGCTACGCGGCATCCGGACCCGACGTGCTGCTCGGAGGCCTGAACGAGACGCTGAAGCGCGAAGTCGCGAACGCGTTGGCGCAGACCGGATTATCGTACCTGACCGAGGGACACCGCTTCCCCGGCACGGACCCTCGAAACATCTGCAACCGGGGTCGGTCCGGCGAAGGGCTTCAGCTCGAGCTGAGCGAGGGATTGCGAAGGTCACGGGACTGGTCCGCGCTCGCCGGCGCGGTGCGCTCGGGTTTGGCCAATCTCGAGCGCGCGCTTAGGAATGGCGGATAAGACTTAGGAGTGAAGCGGCTGAAGACGGCCAAAAGCCGGCGGTCGCAGTCCCCATCCCGGAAGCCGCCGTTGGCGGAGGTCCGCTCGGGGTCGTGACTCGACGATCGGG
>Ga0210391_10000406_pt1 | contig 47220 bp, 39 predicted proteins | sample IncBWC12OmetaG_FD_160573 | JGI IMG/M metagenome (GOLD analysis project Ga0210391, IMG submission 160573) | Forest soil microbial communities from Barre Woods Harvard Forest LTER site, Petersham, Massachusetts, United States - Inc-BW-C-12-O ...
CATGAAAAAAATAAACAGCTGGTACATCGGCCCCGTGAGAGGAGCAATCTCGGATGGCCAGGGACTGCCTGTGATGTAGCTGCGCAGAAAAGCAAAAACAATGAAGCAAGCAACGTAGGTTCCCGTGATGTGAAAGCGATGCAGCCGCGCGATGATGATCGAACCGAGAACCCAGATCACCAGCATTGGCAACAAATAATTGCCCCATTGGATGCTTAAAGCTGCCACGGTTTCGGGCGCCAAAAACAGTAAAACCGAAATGCTGAAGTTTGAGGGATTCCAAATGTGGCGTCCGTTCACCCGAAGAACGTATTTCGACATGATCGAGACGATCGCGCAAACAGCGTAGGGCCAGTAAGCCGGCGACCGCACAAGTATGCCAACGCTAATTCCGCTGATGTAGGCACTGGCGAGGATCGGCCACTTGCCCACAAATATCCGGCCAAGAATCAATTCCGTAAGTAGGCTCGCTACGATGGCCAGCCCGGTTTTCTTGTAACTCTCCAACATTCCGAACGATATATGACCCACCACGAGAATGCAGGTGATGAACATCGGTGCAAGATAGCGATTCTCAATGCTGAAAAACCTCTTCCACTGAAACGGTTGAACCGGTTGGGGCGCCATTGCAATGCTCTGCTGGCTCATGAAGGTTCCTTGATCACGTGATTTTCGTTGGGAGCCGGGCTGTCGATTGTTTGGATTTTGCCGGAGGGCCAGCGAATCACAGCCTTTTGGATCTGCGGAAACTTGCCCAACCCGAAATGCAAGCGACGCTGGTTTTGGGCGGCGAACCCGCTGCCTCCCGAAACTTCTTGCACCTGCTGCTGGCCGTTCCAATACACCGTCACCTGCGCGCCGATCGCGCTTCGATTGCTCTTGGTTCCCTCGAGCTCAAACTCGATCCACTTGTTCTCAGGAATCACCGTGTTTTTGTAAATGAGCAAAGGCCCTCGCTCATTGGCAACGATGACGTCGAGCACGCCTTCATTCCATAAGTCTGCAAAAGCAACCGCGCGTCCGTCGTACGTGTCCGTGACGCCGACTGCTTGTGCTACGTCCACAAATTTTCCGCTACCATCGTTGAGCCAGACGTGCTTCGTTTGATAACCCGACAAGCTGCGCCCATCCATCGCCGGCCAATTTTTGGCGTCGTTGATAATGGCGCTGTGTCCGCCGGCGATTTTTGAAAAATCGTACCAGTAGCTGCGATTGTGATCGAGTGAGACGTAGCCGTTGGTCAGATACAAATCGAGCGTGCCATCATTGTTTAGATCGCCGAATTGTGCACCGAAACTCCAGCCACCGATTTCCACGCCAAAATCCCGTGCGAGGTTTTCATACTGCAGCTTGTCGCCGCTGGTGCTCTCTTTCGGCACCCACAAATTATTTCCCTGAATGAGCACGCCCTCTTCCGAAATGTTCGAAACGTAAACGGCGTAGCGGCCCTGATTCAGGATGTCGCCGAAGCTCGCGTTCATCCCGCTCTTCGGCGCAAATCCAACGCCCGTTTGTTGGCCGACCTCGTGAAAGCGCTTCCCGTCGTTGAAATAGAGTTCGGAAACTCCGTAGTCGTTTGCTACGAAAAGATCGGGGTGGCCCGTACCTCGAAGGTCGGCCGCGGCGGAAGCTAAGGCCCATCGGCGGCTATCAATGCCAACTTTCTCGCTGACTTCTTCGAACTTGCCGTTTCCGAGGTTGTGAAAGAGATATTTGCGTCCGCCGTTTTTTGCATATTCGAAACTGTCCGGCATCATTCTGGTGGAGGCGAGATGCCAGAGGTCAACGTCCTCGGAATAGTAGCCGCCGATGAACAAATCGAGCAGGCCATCGCCGTCGTAGTCGAACCACAACGCTGTGTTCGCGTTGATCCAAGGCGGCAGGCCAACTTGATCCGTCACTCGCGTAAAGCCGTGCCCCGCATCATTGTGAAATAGTTCCGGCTTGCCCCACTTGATTAACAAAAGGTCTTCGTATCCGTCGTTGTCGTAATCGCCCCACACTGCACCCATGGAGACACCCGTACCTGGGCGATTCACGTCCGCAATACCCATCTCTTCCGCCACGTCCTTGAATGTGCCGTCGTGCAAATTGTGGTAGAGCGCATTCTTCGAGCCTTCTTTGCTGTTCGTGACATAAATGTCCGGCCATCCATCGTGATCAAAATCGACGATCGAGACAGACGCGCCCATCGAAGCGACTTGCGGCATGATGTGGTTCAATCGGGGATCAAGCGTGGGCGCTTGATGAACAAAATCCACCCCTGCCGCGTGCGAAACTTCCTGCAAATAGAAACCATGGCGAGATAGCGCGGTCTGAAGATCCAACTTTGTTTTCGTTTCATCATGACGCGCTGCGAAGCGCTTGATGAATAGAGGGGAGAACACCAGGCACGCGAAGACGATCGTCAGAACGATTCTTGCTGCAATGCCTTGCTTCACTTGGGCGGCGCGCTCCTGAGGGAATTTTGAAATACGTCTGGCGTGACGTAGCGCGTGTGATAGTTCTCCCAATCTTCAGGGTGCTGCCGGTAGACATACTCATCTTCCAGTCGGCCAGGCCGCTCGACGTATTCGTTCTTTGCGTGATATGGCAGAGGCAAGACCGTCTTTGAGAAAGTAGAGTTGAAATCGCCATCCTTGATCCAGCCATCGCCTACGACGATAAAATCGCGGAGCCAGCCGGCCGGTGGTGGCGGTTGCTCGGCAAAACGCAGAGACATCTCGTCACCGGAATTGACGATCACGTAGCGATCGTCAACCTGACGTAGCAGTTCGCGCACATCACCGTATCGCGTGTAATAGCCGATCAAGTCGCGCCAACGCTGCTTCGAGCCCAGAATCTGATAATAGTCCGGGACTTCAGGCGCGGGCGCGCCTGGGTCCGGAGTATCGATTGTCGAGTATCCACGGTAATGCAAGTCCGCGGCCTCGGCATCCAGCGTCTGCGTTTTTACCTGAGCACCCGGCTCTCCCGTCGCCCACTCGATGCAGTCCCAATAGATTTCCAGGTTCGTTCGCAAGCGCACGCGCCGCTGAGTTCCCGGCCGGAAAATATTCGTCAGGTTGAACAGGACGGTCTTTTTGCGGCCCGCCGGAAAACCGAGATCTGACTGAGCCGCCGTCCATCCTCCGTGGCCATCGGGGACCTCGACACTCATCCCTTTGGCGTGCCAGCGGTTCCCCTGAGTGATCGCCACATTCAAGGACGATTCGGTGTCGTGGATGGAGCCTTGCGCGATCAAATAGAGCGGACCGCTCTTTGGGGCGTCGTCGCCGAGATCGATCTCAACATAGTGGTCGCGCGTGATCCCCTGATACTGGCCGCGGCCGAAAGAAGCGAGCGCCCGGCCATCCAGCGTGCTGACAATGTCCGTAACATCCTTGCCGTTGTCGTCGGTGGCACGAGCAATCTTGTGAGGCGTGGCCACGGTTGTGAAACCGAGCTTCGCTGGTGGAATCACGAATCGTTCATCAACATAAATTTCGGTATCGGCAGGATGGTCTACAGTCATCAACGCAATGCGATCGTAGTAGTAGACCTCCCAAAGCTCCGCCGTGATGCGGAGGTCATAATATCCGTCGTGCGGAACAAGCTGATCGCGGCGAATCTTGTACCACTCGCCGGTAGCAGCGATCTTCGCTGAGCCTAGCGTGTTAATACGCAGCCCAATCGCCGAGCCCCACGGCACAGCATCCTTGATGAAATCCATCTTCGTGCCATTCCACGCGAAGAGAAATGGGCAGGACGCTTTCAATCGTTGTTCGGTCACAACTTCCTGGTCGGCCTTCACGCCAAATTCTGCCCGCACCGTCCCGTTCGGCCAAACTACACGCACCACTTCCGCGCTCGTCTGGTTGCCAAGACCGAAGTGAAGCTGAGGGCCGTTGATGGGCTGCTTCTGAACCAACAACCCCGATCTAATTTCAATCTCTCCGCCGACACCGAACGGATTGATGCGCTGATCGCCAACAGCCTGTTTCGCATGGGGCCGAACCACTTGCCAGTGATAGTTCTTCGAACCGTGGTTCACGCCTTGCACCGGCTTGCCGTTCGTATCGAAACCGAGTAGATCGAGGCGTCCGTTGGCGCTCAAATCGGCGGTATCAAATATTGTGCTGGGCACTGGCGCGTGTTCCAGGAGCGTGAATTTCGACGTCGAATCGCCGAGCCAAATCAGCGGATTTACAGCAGTTTGCCCCGTAAGCGGCGCAACCTGACTGAGTATCAAGTCAAGGGCACCGTTGTTGTCGAGATCGGCCACTTCCAGCCGGACCTCGCCAGCCAAGTTCGTCGCGGGATTTGGAACTTGTACGAGAGGCGTAAAGCTCCATCCGCTCGTTTCGTTGAACGAAACGCAAACAAAAGAGCCATTCGATTCAACAGCAAGCAGATCCAGAACGCCATCATTGTCCGTATCAGCAACGCCAATCGCTTTTACCGTCGCCAAACTTGCCGGAAGCGCGACTTCCCTGAATTGCCCTTGGCGCTCGTTGTGAAAAATGTGAAGCTGCCCAGCGCCATCGATAATTGCTGCGTCGGCATTGCCGTCGGAATCGAAATCCGCCCAGGCAAATGCTCGCACTCCCAATATGCCGGGAAAGGGTTGGATTACACTGAAAGTGTCGTCGCCATTGTTTCGCAAGACCTGTGGAACACCATCTTTCTTTCCGAGAACAATGTCCAGATCGCCGTCGGCTTCGATGTCTACAGCCCAAGCCCCCGTGTAGGACGCGTTTGTAACGCTTTTCGGCAGCTTAGCGATTGCGGTGACGTCGGTGAATTTATCGGGAGCATCTTGCCGCATCAGACGCACGCCGCCTGCACCGGCAAGAACCAGATCCGTTTTGAAATCGTAATTAAAATCGATCTGCAAGATACCCTCAGGGAGAGGCGCGATACCTGACGGACCACCTGGGAACGGAAATATCGCTCCAGTCGACAGACGCACTTCCCGGCCGTTCGCGAGCGTGACAGCCGGCGTCCCTGCACTGCCAAGTGCAACGGCGCCAATCCAAGTCCACGGAGCGGCATCTCCATTCAGAACCGGCTTCAAGTCAAACGCAAGTGCAGTGTCCGCAGGCGCGGGAGTAAAATCCGGCGTCTCCAAGCGCAAGAAATGAGTGAAGGGTTCGGCTTCTTCGCCTGGCGGCGCTTTCAGAACGGCCAGGCTCTCGCGAAATTCTGGAACGCGCATGAGCGTGTTGCGCAAGAAAGTGGTTCGCGTCGCAGCGGTGCGCGGATTCGGCCCGTCGGCCGCCACCTGCACGGCGGATAATTGTGCTTTGACCTCTGCCGGCCAATTCGCAGAACGCGAGCTGATTTGCGCCAGCATCGACTTTAGTGTTGAAGTGTCCCCAGTCTTGGCGGCAACGCGAGCGAGCTCGAGTTGCGCGGCCAGATTTTCCGGCTGAGCCGCCAAAATCTTTTGAATCAATCGTTGATATTCTGCGTCGCTGTTGGCGTCCGACTGACGTTCGACTTCCTCGGCGAGTTGATAGGCGGCGCGATAATTGCGTGGATTGAGTTCAATGGCTTTGCGCCAGTCCGTGATGGCGTTTGCAGAATTTCCGCGACTGCTTTCCAAAAGTCCAAGCAGTTGGTAAATCTGGTCATTGTCAGGAGCGAGGGTGCGTGCACGCTCGATCCGTTGCGCGGCGACATCCAATTTGCGCTGGCGGAGCGCCAGTACGCCCCAATTTGCCCAGCCAGCCGGCTCGCCGGGCACAAGAGTGGTAAGTTCAGAAAGTCTATTCTCAGCGTGGACATCATCGCCAACCTGCAGAGCGCCGAGTCCGATGTAGAACGCGGAAACCGCTTCCGCATATTCCTTCGAGGTTTTCTGGGGGAGTTTCGTCCCCGAGCCACATGCATACAAACCAATGCTGACCGCGCAGGAAAGAAACACACTCCTAACGCGACGCATAGACAGACATGCTGAGACGGGCGCAGGTACTGACGCCATGCGCACCATCACAGTAGAAAGTGTGGTTCTGGTTTGCTGCATTTATCCCCTTGGAAGCAGCGCTCAAAACTACAGGACGTTTATTTGCCCTTCAGTCTCTCACGCAGAAAGCGTAACCGCAAAACCTCACGAGACCTGCTGCATCCGCAACTTTTTTAGCCGGCGCCGCTTTGTGATCGCGCTTGCCCACAAAAACCCAACGCCCAAAAATGGCAAAAGATAGAGTAGAAGATCCCATCGGCCAAACCCGGCGGGAGTCGGCACAACCTGCGAGATTGCTTCGCCGCCTCCAGCAGAACTTGCAAGAATCAGGCGCACTTTCCAGTTCTCTTGCTGGTCAAACTGAACCTCGGCTTTGTATTCCACCTGTCCGCGCAAATTGAGGAGCCATGCGGAGTAAACAACTTCGGCGAGCCTGCCGCTCGCAGGTTGTACACCAATCTGAATCTTCAAGTCTTTCGGGACCGTTCCACCCGGCGCAGGATCCACCATGACGAAAAACGTGCCGATGCCAAGGTCCGGGTGAGTCCACAGAGAAATTACGCACGGTCCGACGCGCTGGTCGGTAATGATCGGAAATGGCGGCCCATTGTGCGCAGCGGCATTCGGAACGCACAACATCGTGAGCAAGCCCATCTGTAGACAAGCAAGCAGCGCGCGCAACATCCTATGGTTTCCTGTTCCCTCCATCCCGCACCCTATGCACACCATCAGCCGCCCATAATCATTGCGCGCATCTCCATGGGCTGAAACATAAGCCAGACCGATGCCAAAACAACCAATAAGCAAACGACTGCCCAAGGAATAAAAGCTCGCATTGGCTTAATGGGGCAATCCTCTTCCGCCAGTTGGTACACCACAAGAAGCGAACCTGCAAATCCCAGCAGCAAAAATCCCATTTCGATCGGCTGAACAAAACGCGTCGGCAAACCGGTCCAAGTCCAAAGAGGTGCACCCAAAAAATGCATACCGAGATTGGCAACGGCCGCTTGGGTGACTGGGACGATGGTGAGAATTCCCGTGAAGAAATGAAAGCCGTAGTGGGCCAGCCACATTCCAAATCCCATCGGAACGAGCGCATAGCTATAACGCACAGCAAGGGGAACGAGCGCCAATTTGCTGCCTCCCAACGCGCGCGTCAGCCAAGAAGCTCCACCGAGCAAGATTGCCGGCTCGACGACGAGAAACACCACAAAAACAATTGCCAACACGGGAGCTCGATTGCTGACGGAAAATAGCTTCTGCATCCATTCTTCAAGCGCGTAAACCGGACTGACCATGCTGAACGCGTTGAGAAGCGCTCCAAAGCTGAACACAATCGCGAGCGCGGCGATGTCTTTCCGCCGCGAAAAGTACCCGATACCGGAACGAATCGGATCGATCATCAGTTCCGCCGCCGGCAAGCGGCTTGTTACACCGACATTGTCATGCGGGCAGGCATGCACGCAATCGAGGCAGAACGTGCAATCCATGTTGCCGACTTTACGTGGCTGGAAAAGGGCAAGTTCGCAGCCGCGCTGGAGAATCACGAGGCCATTCGTATTTCCAGGGGCGTGGGAATCTGGTCGAACTAGCGCCGAACTCGGCTCACTCACCACCGCGCGCCGTCCCCGGATGCAATCCTTGGTCGCACAGCGATCGCAAACACCGTGGTCTCGAACTTGAACTTCCAGTGGGGAAAGCGTTGACGCAATGAAATTAAACTGGCCAATCGGACAAACAAACTTGCAGAACGAAGCATGCTTAAATAGTCCGTCTATCAGCAGCACCGCGACGAAGTAAGCCACGGCCAGCGAAGCAGTCCACCAGGGAGACGACCATAGACTGAAAAGCTCATAGGTGAACAAAATGGCGACGAACAAAGCCACCGAAATCCATTTGTTCCGCAACACCCTTGGCCAGTTGAAGCGAGGACGAAACAGCCGCCGCGCTGCGTTGCGTACGAGCATAAACGGACAAGCGAGACAAAAAAAATTGCCGGCACAAAGCAACACCAAAACCAGCGCACCGCGGAAGTGAATCCACGTGAGAACAGTTGCGAGATTCTTGGGCGCCAGTGTCGGACCGAACAATCCGTGAAGAATCATGACCACAGCCACAAGGAAAATGGGAATTTGCAAGAATGTCCGTGAATGCCGCCAGCGCAGAAAACCACCAAGAAGAGGAACACGAAGCAAATCGAAGCGCGGCGCCTCAACGGACAAGAGTGCCGGATTGGAGGATGGGGTGGCCAACGAGCTCAAATCGCCCGAATGTCTCGGATCTCTACTTCGCGGTCGAAAGTATCGCCGCCAAACAACGAAAAATAAGCGCTAGGCCGCGGAGGCTTCCGCGCTCTTTTCTGCTTTATTCCACTCACAAGTGCAAACGGACAAGCCTTCCTCTCCCTTGCGCGGGAACATATGGTAGTACATGCCGATGACCATGGGGATGAACACGATCGTGTTGTAGAAGAGGTGGAGTTCCACGCGCGGGAAGAACAACTGGAGAACGCTGCACGGGACCGGCTTGCCCCAGAAATTATGGTGCGTCGTCGCCTGGATAATCAGAAGCAGGTGCTCGATGTGATGCCAAAATTGAATGACCAAAGCCACAGTCCACCACTTGCGTCCTGTCCCCGTAAAGCCTTTGCGCAAAACCCAAATGCCGATCAGCATCACCAGCGCATAGCCGTAGTGGAGCACTTCCGACTTAATCAGCCAAGGATACCAAAGCCCCAAAATGCCATTGGCCATGGGTCTGGGCCATCCCATCACATAGATCTGATACGCCTGCACAAGATGCTCGCCCCAGTGTGCCAGAACGACCGCCATAAACACTTGAAGAGCGCGCTCATGCCAGGTCGAGTTCAGCTTGTCGTAAAGGCTTGAACCAGTGGTGGCCTGGAAGTGTGCGCTGCTAATCGCAGGAGTGGAAACCGCCATGCCGCTTTCCTCCAAAATTCAAGATCTAGCAGGAATCAAACGCCTAGCTCTTCCCCGATGAAGCATGCTCCCACACGGGTATCGGACCATCAATAGTATATTCATATTAGCGCCGCGCCTACGGGCCACAGACCGGCCGCGGCCTTCTTTTTGCTATCCCATAAAAACACTATTGACCCTAGCAGAGCGAGCACTGAGAATGGACGCGCTCCTCGCATATCTTACAATCACTCGTGGCACACGGACGACTATTTCAGAAAATGAGGAACTTCCAGAATGTCTGAGAATGACGTAATCGCGAACCAGAAGCACATTTTGCAAAACCAGAAGTCGATTCTGGCGAACCAGAGCGCTATCAAGGCAAATCAGGAAACGATCAAGAAAAACCAGACGTCCATTTTGAAGAATCAGGCCACGTTGAACACGATCGTGCAGAATCAAAAGAAGATTTTGGCAAAGCTCAAGTAAACCTCCGCTTCCCACTTTTGAAGTCTCAACTCAACCCATTGACTTAGCTGTGTCCCACCAGACATTGCGGTTCATGGTCTGATGGGACTGTTTTTTCCAATCGGGCTTGTCGATGTTCTCCTGCGTGCCCCGCTAGTATTTTTCAATTATTGCGCTTGAATTTCCGCGAACTACAATCACGCTACTTTTTCGTTTGCGCTTCGGAGAACGACACCCACGAGGCCATTGGGATTTGTCACGTCGAGGAAATGCATCAGTTCGCTTGTCTTCGAGCGAAATTGCGGCTGATAGCGTCCCAGGCAGTGCCACATTCCACTGCTTGGAATCGTTCTGCACAGGAGACTCCGTGAAAAGCTTACTCGTCTGTTTGATGCTTCTGTTTGTCGGGATCGTAACTGCGGCGCAGGAACCCGACCCGCAGCCGATCCAACTCGGAGGCGTGAACTTTTCCGGCAGCATCCGCGAAAGATACGAAGTCTGGAATTGGTTTGAACCGCCGAGCGGCAACAACTTGTACGGCTACTCCGGAACGGTCGTGCGTTTTGGATTTTCGCAAAAGCACGAACACTATGACTGGAACATCGAGTTTGAAGCACCTATTCTCCTTGGCCTCCCGGACCATGCGGTCCATCCGGCTCCCCTGGGCCAATACGGCCTCGGTGGATCTTATTACGCCGCGAATGACAACAGCCAAAACGCCGCGTTTATATTCCCGAAGCAGGCATTTTTCCGTGTGAAGGGAGAGCACTCCAGCTTGCGAATGGGGCGCATGGAGTTCACCGACGGCAGCGAGGTAACTCCCAAGGATCCAACATTGGCTTCGCTGAAAACGGACCGCATCGATCAGCGTTTTCTAGGAAATTTCGGTTTTTCCGATGTCATGCGAAGTTTTGACGGACTGCAGTATCTCTATTCTAACGGTCCATGGACATTGACCGCCCTTAGCGCGATTCCGACGCGCGGTGTGTTTCAAGTCGACGGTTGGGGGTGGGTGAAGACGCCGGTCACCTACGTGGCACTCACTCGCCAAACGGAAATAGGTAGCGCCCACGCCGAGTGGCGCATCTTTGGAATCTATTACAACGACGACCGCCCTCTGGTGAAGACCGACAACCGCCCAACCCCCGCAAAAGCCACCGATCTCGGTGGCATCAATATCGGCACGTACGGCGGACACTTCATTCTCTCGGCGCCGACCTCCGTCGGCACATTTGATCTACTCGGCTGGGGCGCCCTCCAGAACGGCAGTTGGGGAGAACAGACCCAGCGGTCTGGCGCAGGCGCTATCGAGGGCGGTTGGCAGCCGACATTTTGGGAGCGCGTACATCCGTGGTTTCGCGGCGGCTACTACTATTCCAGCGGCGATGGAAATCCATCGGACAACACCCACGGCACCTTCTTCGCCATTCTTCCCACTCCACGCCTCTACGCCCGCTTTCCGTTCTTCAACTCCATGAACAATACGGATCTCTTCGGTGAAGTAATGCTGCGGCCGACTGAGAAACTCACGATCCGCAGCGACGTACACGGACTCTGGCTAAGCAACAAGAATGACTTGTGGTACACAGGTGGCGGCGCGTTTCAGCCATGGACTTTCGGTTTCAATGGAAGGACGTCGAACGGCGACACGTCCCTCGCGACTCTCTACGACATCAGCGGTGACTACAAGTGGAAACACGGCATTTCGTTCAGCCTTTACTTCGGCTACGCGGTAGGTGGCGACGTCATCAAAAAAATCTACCCAACTAATTCCAACGGCGCGCTCGGCTACAGCGAACTGAATTACCGCTTCTGAAGAACACCGTCGGCACTGGAGTTCGAACGACTACTTTGAATTCTTGGCGCTGGGATTTGGTATGAACCGGTAGCCTATGCCTCGAACGGTAAGCAGGTAGCGAGGCTTACCAGGCTCGCGCTCAATATACCGGCGCAAACGCACGATGAAGTTATCGATGGCTCGCGTGTCGGTGTCTTCGTGCAAATTCCAGACTTCCTGCAGCAGTTGTTTGCGAGAGACCGAACGGCCACCGTTGTTGATCAGGCAGCGGAACAGATCGGATTCCATCATCGTCAGGGGAATGACCTGGTCGCCCACGCGTAGTTGCCGATTCTGAAAGTCCACGACCTTGTCATCAAAACGAAACATTTCTGGCAAGGGTGCGTTGGCGGTTGGCGGCGTGCCTTGTGGGGATACGGAATTGCCCGAACTCTGCCAGTTCTTCCGGCGCAATAAACTCTCGACACGGGCCATCAAAATGGCGAGGTCAAAAGGTTTCGGTAAATAGTCATCAGCGCCAGATTCAAATCCCTTAAGAACATCTTCCGGGCGGCCGCGAGCGGTAAGCATGAGAAGTGGAGTGTAATTTTGCGCTTTTCGTAACTCGTGCGCGACCAAAAACCCGTCCTTGCCGGGCAGCATGACGTCGAGCACGAGAGCATCGAAGGTTTCACGGTCTTCCAAAAGCCGCTTCAATGCGTCCTCGCCAGTATCCGTAATCTGTACGCTATGGCCCTCCGCTTCAAGATTAAAGCGAAGCCCTTCGGCGAGGTGCGTTTCATCTTCAACGATGAGGATGCGGCTCATGCCTGATAGACCCTCGGAAGGCGAATGGTGAACGTACTGCCCTGCCCTTCACCGGCACTTTCCGCAAAGGCGTCGCCGCCATAACGGCGGGCGATCGAGCGCACGATAAAAAGACCCAGCCCAGTTCCCTTCACTTTGTCCGTCTTGGAATTCGACGCTCGATAAAAGCGTTTGAAGATTCGTTTCATTTCGTTCCGCGGGATGCCGATGCCACGATCATGTACACGCAGCAGGACCGTGTCGATATTGGGCGTGAGCAAATCGACCACGATATCCTTCTTTTCACCGGAATATTTGATGGCATTGTCGAGCAGATTGAATACGGCGGTGCGAAATTCTTCGGGGTTCCCCAACACCACAATTTCATCTGACGGCGCCGTGCCAAAACTCAGCACCTCTGGAGAAAGATTTTGGCGCAGACGCGCGAGCTCCAAGCCTTCGCGCACAATCTCAGCGAATTGCACTTCCTGCCAGTTCTTTCGAGCACTCGCGTGCCGGACTTCGCCAGCCTTCAATACTTGTTCAACCGTTCCAAGCAGGCGATCGGTATCGTCGAGCATGATGCGATAAAATTCGCGACGCTTCGCTTCATCCAGGTTCCGACTTGTTAATGTTTCCAGGTACAGGCGGATGGAAGCAATCGGCGTTTTTAGTTCATGCGTGACCGCATTGAGGAAGCTGTCTTGCTGCTCATTTCGCCGAATCTCGCGGACAAGAAAGATTGTGTTGACGACCAGACCCGCAATGAGCACACCGAAGAAAATGATGCCGAGGACGAGCGGAACTACTTGCCGCCAGTGAAAGATGATCCAGCTGACATTCAGGACGATCGTCAGGGCAACGAGACAAGCCCCGAGCGCGATGAAGAATGCGATGGCTTTGGTGCGGCGCGTGATGCGCATGACGTCTTAGTTTACGCCAGGGAGAGCGATTGCCATATCGGCGGGATAGTAAAGAAAACTCCTGGGTGCCATGATCACGAGAACGAATCTCGCTCGGACCCCGAAGAATGGCTCAATCGCCGCTGGATACCACCATGGAAGAAACTGCCGGGGCAACTTCCGGATTGATCGCAGAGTGCCCCTCTTCGCCATGCGGCGCCGGCGCAAGCTTGTGGCGCTTGACGTCCCACGCCAGGCCGACCGCTTGTAACGCGCGGATTCCATACCAGTTCAGATCGATTTCATACCAGACAATCCCGTGGCGGGCCGACTGCGGAACCGCGTGATGATTGTTGTGCCATCCTTCGCCGAAGGTAAGCAATGCGACCCAAAGGCTGTTTTTGGATGTATCGTCCGTAAGAAATCGCCGCGAACCCCACATGTGCGTCGCAGAATTCACCAGCCATGTCGAGTGCAGGCCGAACACGGTTCGCACGAATATTCCCCACAAGAGAAACGGCCAACCACCGATTGCAAAAAGCGCAATGCCGAGCACAGTGAGCGGAATCCAGTGCCACTTGGTGATCCAAACATGAAACTTGTCTTTTCGGAGATCGGGAACATAAGCCTTCAGTTCGTTAACGCTGTTGTGCATGGCCTGCCCCGTCATGATCCAACCCATATGCGCCCACAAGCCGCCATCCTGCGGCGAATGCGGGTCGCCCTCTTTGTCCGTGTTCTGGTGATGCACCCGGTGTGTTGCCACCCAAGCGATCGGTCCGCCTTCGAGTGCCAGCGTCCCGCAGACCGTCAGAAAATACTCCATCCATTTCGGCGTTTTGTAACCGCGGTGCGTGAGCAAGCGATGGTAGCTCATGCCGATGCCGAGGCTTCCGGCGATCCACCAAAGAACAACCGCCAGCGCCAGCGCCTTCCAGGTGAAAAAGAACAGCGCGGCGACCGCGCCGATATGAAACGCAAGCATGAAAAGGGACGTAGTCCAATTAACGGGTTGAGAGAATGTTTTGTCGTGGCCTAGGATGCTCATGAATCCAAACGTAGCATGCGTGCAGACTAGCTTCTGTAATACTTGTGTAATCCCCGCGCTCGAAGTTCCAAAAATTGCGGCGAAAAAGTTAACGGCAGTTTAGTCTCTCATGCGCTCTCGGATCCGGGAAATTAGTCTCTTTTCCGGGAACCATTCAGGGTAAATCCATGCAGCTACAGAAGTTAGCCGAGCGCCCAAATAGGCTCGGGATTCGGTCCGAAAATGGCGAAAGTAGCGTATACTGTGAGGGAACAAATTCCAGAATAAAGGTACCGTCACCCGAGCGCGTCGGGACGAATGTGGTTGTCATGACGGTCACCGCGGCGAATCTACCGCCAGCATTGCAATTCGGCTCCCGCCTTCTCGTTTGCCACAAATGCTCCTCGGCTATATTCCTTGGCCATGTTGTGGTGTGCAGGCAGGACCGGCAGTATCGGGCGATACCATACAGGGGGAAAACGCTTGGCTCCGCTCATTCAGGAAAAACAGGATCTGGTCGGCAACCTCATCAATCTCGGCAAGAGCCGAGGCTACGTGCTTAATGAGGAAGTGAACGATCTTCTCTCCGCGGAAGAACACACTGCGGAAGAGATCGACAATCTCTTTTCCACGTTCGAACGCGATGGCACCGACATTTACGAAGATATAGCCGCGGCGAAAGCCGCGCATACCACGCTCGAAGTCACGCAGCGAGTCGAACTCGGCCCGAGAAACGACGCGATCCACGAAGAAGAAACCGAGATCGAGCGGCCCGTGCACTCCGTGCAGAAGAGCACCGACCCCGTCAGCACCTACTTGCGCGAGATGGGCGTGGTGCCCCTCTTAACGCGAGAGACGGAGATCGTACTTGCCAAACGCATGGAACGCGGCAAGTTGCGAGTGCTGAAGACCGTATCGCGCTCGCCGATCGTCGCCAAGGAGCTAATTTCCGTTGGCGCGGAGCTGCGCAAAGGCGCTCTTTCCATCAAGAGAATCATCCACATCCAGGAAGAAGAGCTTACCGACGAAAAGGTAGAAGAAAAGCTGCGCCAAACTCTGCGGATCATCCATCAGGTTGAAAAGCTCTACCAGCTTGGACGAAAGCAGGCGCTCAAGCTGGAGAACACCGGAAAATCCGAAAAATTGGCGTATCTGCGCGCGCGGCGCCGTCTGGCCCGGACGCGCATTGCCATTTCGCTCCTAGTTCGCTCTATCGAATTCAGCGACGCCGAGAAGCGGCGCCTGATTGATACGCTGCGCATCACAGCCGAGCGGCTGCATACGCTCGAACGCGAGATTGCCCGGCTCGAACGCCGCGCGAACTCTTCCCGTTCCGAGAGTGCAAACGGGGCACGCGATGAGCTGCGTGCGCGCCGTACGGAACGAAAGAACATCGAAGAATCGTGCGAAGTTGGTCTGGACTCGCTGAGACGCGCGCTCGCGGCCATTCGGCTCGGCGAAACGGAAACAGAGCAGGCCAAAACTGAGCTCACCGAGGCAAACCTTCGCCTCGTCGTCTCCATTGCCAAGAAATATACCAACCGTGGCATGCAGTTCCTCGATTTAATCCAAGAGGGCAACATCGGACTCATGAAGGGCGCCGACAAATTCGAATGGCGCCGCGGTTACAAATTCTCCACCTACGCGACTTGGTGGATTCGCCAGGGCATCACTCGCGCCATTGCCGATCAGGCGCGCACTATCCGCGTGCCCGTTCACATGATCGAAACGATTAACAAGCAGGCCCGCACGAGCCGGCAACTTGTCCAGGAACTCGGACGCGAGCCTACTACCGAGGAACTCGCAAGGCGCATGGACCTTTCCGTCGACGCGGTCAGCAAAACGAAAAAGATCGCGCAGCAGCCTATGTCTTTCGAGACGCCCATCGGAGAAGACGAAGAGTCCCATCTGGGCGACTTTGTCGAGGATAAGGGCGTCGTCTCGCCATCGGATGCGGCCATCCACCTCAACTTGAAGGAACACCTGGCCTCCGTGCTTAAGACACTCACGCCGCGCGAGGAAAGAATCATCAAGATGCGCTTCGGGCTGGAAGACGGTAATGAATTAACGCTGGAGCAAGTGGGCCAGTCGTTCGCCGTTACCCGTGAACGTATCCGCCAAATCGAAGCCAAGGCCCTGCGAAAGCTGCGGCATCACTCGCGCTCGCGGCGATTCCGAATCTTCCTCCAAAGCGCGTTCTAAGACTCGATTGAACCATTGCAGGCCGGCAAATTGAGACTTGGGCCATCCGTGGAACTTCCACGGGTGGCCTTCCTAACTTTCGGCGTGAAAAGCACCGATTAATCTACCGGGTACAAACCCTGATTTCTCGGCCAAGCAAGTTGCCTCCCCCTCTCAATTGTGTGTTAAGAATTTCCTAGCTATCGCGTCTTAGATTGTAGAAGAGCCGAGGAGGGATACTTGGCGGCCGCGATAGAAAACATCATGGTAACGCAAGCAGCCGCAGAGCTTGAGGTCGTCTTTCGGGCACACCAAGCGTGTGTCCTCAAAGCCGCTTACCGCGTAACCGGCAGTATGGCCGACGCCGAGGACGTGGCACAATCCGTCTTCCTCCGTTTGGCGCGCGGCACAGTCGACCACAGTCGGATCTCAAATCTACAAGGTTACTTGCATAGGTCAGCCGTGAACGCCGCCTTGGATCTCATTCGATCGAGGGGCCACCGCGAAGTCGTGCCAGTGGAAGCGGCAGACGAACTCCACTTCAATCCCAGTCTCTCCCCGGAACGAGCGCATTCCTCGATGGAAATCAAGAATTGGCTTCGCCAGGAACTCGCCAAGCTCAACCCCCGCACTGCTGAGATGTTTACCCTGCGCTATATCGAGGGTCTGGACAACCCGGAAATCGCCGAGCTCATGAACACATCACAGGCAGTCGTTGCCGTCACTCTCCATCGAACTCGCGCGCGGCTCAAGAAAAGCCTTCGTGGACTTAGAAAAGGTGCATCATGAATTTTTTTCGATCGAAGCAAAACGATCCCCTGGATCAAGCGATCTCCGAGCTTCGCGCCGAACAGCCCGACGCAAAGACTCTCTCTGCGTCCGCCGAGCACGTCTGGCAGAAGCTCCAAGCTGGCCTGGGCGAAGACGCCGCAACGAACGCGTTGCAGCCTATCCGTGGCTGCGCCGATATTCGCGCTCTCCTGCCCGCTTTTCATCAGCAGGAACTGCCAGAAGCTCGCGCGCTCATCGTGGAACACCATTTGAAGGAATGCGTTTCCTGCCGTTCCTATGCTCACGGCCGCGCGGTAGATGCTAAGTCAAATATTAGCTGGCGCATGGAGCCAACCTCGCGCGGTTTCCAGTGGAGCTTTTCCACATTGTCTTTCGCGGCCGCTTCATTGGCCGTGTTGGTTGCATTGGTTTGGGTTGGGCGCACATGGTATATCGATGGCCCCTCTGGCAGTCGCGCGCGGATTGACTCTATCGCAGGGCTAGCGTACCGAGTTGGCCCAACTGGCGAGCACACCCTGAAAATGGGTGATGAAATCGCCCAGGGCGAATTCATCCGCACAGCAGCAGGTTCACACGCCACGGTCAGGCTCTTCGATGGATCCAAAGTGGAAATGAACCAGCGCGCGGAGCTAGCCGTCAGCGCGGACCGTCGCAACACCACCATCCATCTCGATCAAGGCAGCATCATCGTCCAAGCCGCGCATCGTAAGACAGGCCACTTGTACGTCAGCGCTCCGGATTGCAACGTAGCCGTCACTGGTACGGTCTTTTCCGTGAACTCCGGCACAAAAGGCTCGCGTGTCTCCGTCATCGAGGGAGAAGTCCACGTTAAGCATTCGGGGCAGGAATCGATTTTGCACTCAGGCGACCAGGTGGCGACCACACCGAGTGTCGGCCTTGTTCCCGTCAGCCAGGAAATCGGCTGGAGCAACGACCTCAATCATGAACTTGCTCTACTCGCCGAATTCTCAACGCTTCGCGAAAAACTCGAGGCCATCCCAACGCCGGGCCCGCGGTACGAGAGCAAAATCCTCCCCTTGCTGGCACCTGACACCGTCCTGTACATCGGCATCCCCAATCTCGGAGACGCACTCCAGCAAGCGAATCAAATCTTCCAGCAGCAGCTTTCACAGAGCAAAGTCCTGCAAGACTGGTGGAACAAGAGCGGTAAATCAAATCAGCATCCCACTCCCGAGGAATTGATTGGACAGATTCAAGCCATCAGCCAGTACTTGGGCAACGAAGTGGTAATCACGTTCAGGGCCAGCCCCGGCGCAAAAGATCACGGCCCTATCCTCCTGGCAGAAGTGAAACAACCCGGTCTCAAGGATTACTTGCAAAATCAACTGGCGGCTACTTTGGCCAGCACGCAAGGCAAATCTGATCTACATGTCGTGGATCAGCAGTCGCTCTCTTCCCTTACGGTTGGCGAGCGCGGAATGATCATGCTTGTCAGGCCGAACATGCTCGTCGTTGGTGGCGACGCAGCTTCCGTGCAGGAGATGAACGCCCAGCTCGATGCGGGAGCAACTCAATTTGCTGCTACCGACTTCGGCCAAAGAATTCTGAATGTTTACAGTCAAGGTACCGAAACCGTGGTCGCCGCGAACCTCGGCCAGATTCTGAACTCTTCACATACTGAGCAACAGGATTCGGCAGCGCTTCGGAATAGCGGCTTCAACGACATAAAGTATCTGATCGCAACGCGCGGCGAGGCTTCCAATCACGGAGACAACCGCATCACTGTAGAGTTCAGCGGGCCGCGGCACGGCATCGCTTCCTGGCTAGCCGCTCCGGCTCCCGTGGGCTCGCTCGATTATGTTTCCGCCAACGCTGGCGCGGCTTTTTCCTTCGTGGCCAAGCAACCAGCACTGATGTTCGATGATCTTTTCAGCACCATCGGCGCCTCGGACCCAGACTTCAGCAAGGGCTTGGCCGAGGCAAATGCCGATCTCGGCCTGGATATCCGCAACGATTTGGTAAGCGCGCTGGGCGGAGAGGTCACGATTGCTCTCGATGGCCCCGTGCTTCCCACGCCTTCGTGGAAAGCCGTTTTCGAAGTCAATCAATCGGGAGCTCTTCAGCTTGCCATCGAAAAACTGGTGCAAGCTGCTAACAGGGAAGCGCAAAAATCAAATCGGCCTGGCATGACGCTCAATCAAGCGCAGGTCAGTGGACGAACGTTCTACACAATCCAGTCGCAATCTTCGGGACTTACCGCTGTTACGTCCGAGTACGACTACACCTTCGATGACGGCTACATGGTCGTTGCGCCCTCACGCGCGCTGCTTGTCGCCGCCTTGGAGACCCACACGAACGGCACGTCGCTGGCTCGCTCCGCTTCGTTCCGTGCTCTCCTTCCCAGCGACAACCAAGCCAACTTTTCAGGGATGATTTATCAAAATCTCAGCCCCATTCTGAAGCCACTCGCTTCCCAGCTTAATTCCGGACAGTTGGCGATGCTTCAGCAACTCGCCACCGACTCCAAGCCGAGCGTGATGTGCGCGTATGGAGAAAACGATCGCATTGAAGTGGCCAGCAGCGGCAAGCTTCTTGATTTGAATCCAGCTGTTCCAACGCTGTTGCACTTGCTGGGCTTGTCCGATCATGGAACTTCACGATAGGCTAATCCGTATTGAATTCTAGATGACCACTCCAACGATTGAGCTCAATGGGCTCGAAGTTCAACTCGGTGGCCGAACCATACTTCACGGGATCACCGGCGTTCTGAAGAGCCGCGCCATTGGTCTCCTCGGGCCAAACGGTGCCGGCAAGTCCACACTCATAAATACTTTGCTCGGTTTCCACGTTCCCTCCAAAGGCACTGCTCGCGTACTCGGACTTGATTCAAACACCAACGGCAAAGCACTTCGTTCTCTCGTCGGCTATATGCCCGAGAACGACGCTTTCATTTCAAAAATGTCCGGCGTCCGTTTCGTTCGCTACATGGCGGAAATTTCCGGCCTTCCTTCTGAACAAGCGATGGAGCGCGCGCACGAGGCATTTGTCTACGTCGGATTAGGCGAAGCGCGTTATCGACCCGTAGGCACGTATTCTCTCGGCATGAAGCAACTTGCGAAGCTGGCCCAGGCGATTGCCCACGGCCCCAAAGTTCTCATTCTGGACGAACCAACCAACGGCATGGATCCGCCGGCGCGTAAACGATTGATCGAACTCATTCGCGAAATCCGCGAAGCCAGTGATATCTGCCTGCTGCTCTCTTCGCATCTCCTGCGCGACGTGGAAGAAACATGCGACGAAGTGCTGATCCTTCGCAACGGGCAAATCGCCTCTATCTGCAACCTCGTCGAAGAGCGGCAAGCCAACCGCAAGTTCCTCGAACTGGAAACGATTGGCGCCGAAGCGACATTCACCTCCGCGCTCGAAAGCCTCGGCTGCGAGTGCGCGGTTTTCAGCAGCGGACGGATCAAGGTCGTTATGCCAGACAGCGTCGAAATCCGCGAAGTCTTCAAAGTCGCGGCGGACCGTGGCGTGCAGATTCGCCGCATGAATCATCGCCGCGATTCGCTCGAAGACATCTTCCTCAACGCCATGGAACAGACAGGAGCGCCGGATGGCCGTCTATAAACGCCGATACAATCCCTACACCGGCTCGCTGACACCCGCATGGTCGCGATTTTTCGTTCTCACGCGCTTTGCCTTCGCCGACCTGTTTAAATCGCGTTTCTTCGTTCTTTTATTGATTCTTTGCGTCATTCCCTGCCTGTTCTCTGCAGGCTTCATTTTTGTCGCCAATAACAAGACTCTACAGTTGCTGATGCAACTGCGCCCGGATATGGATTTTTTCCAGGTTGAAAACCAGTATTTCATCGTTATGCTGACGGTGCAGACGCAGGCGGCCTTCCTGTTGAATTGTTGGGTTGGCCCCGTCTTGATCTCTGGCGATCTAACGAGTGGCGCGCTCCCCCTTTTTCTGAGCCGCCCCTTCAGCCGGGCCGACTACGTTTTAGGAAAACTCGCCGTCCTAGGCCTGCTTCTATCCGCGATCACTTGGATTCCCTGCTTGCTCTTGTTTAGCCTTCAGGCTGGACTGGCGAGAAATGGCTGGATCTGGTCGCACTTGTGGATGGTTGTTCCCATTATATTGTGCTCAGCAATTTGGATCCTGATGCTTTCCCTCATCTCATTAGCTGTGTCAGCGTGGGTTAAGCTGCGCATTGTCGCCACTGGTATAATCTTCATCACATTTATCATCCCCGCAGGCCTCGGCGGGATGTTCAACGCCATCATGGGCACCTATTGGGGTGGGCTCCTGAATTTCTCGAGTCTTTATAGACAGATTCTGATTCGCTCATTTCGCGCGGACTCGATGATGGGCGCCTTCACGCGTGGAGACGATATTCCGCTCCCGATAGCCTGGGCAATGCTGGTTATCGTCTGCATATTCGCGCTGTTGGTTCTGAATACTCGTTTGCGAGCACGTGAGACGGTGCGTGGATGACGCCCGACACGCGCCAAATCGTTTTCGACAACGTCTCCAAGTTCTACGGAGAAGTTCTCGGCGTAAACAAAGTGAACTTCTCTCTCGAGCCTGGGATCACGAGCCTGGTCGGCCCGAACGGTTCAGGCAAAACCACCTTGATGAATTTGCTCACCGGCTTGATTAAGCCATCCCACGGCGCGATTTACGTTCTCGGCCTCACACCCCAGCAACCCATCGAATTCTTTCGCCAAGTTGGCTACTGCACGCAATTCGACTCTTTCCCCCCCGGCACCAACGGCTACGACTTTATCTATTGGCCGCTTCGCCTTCACGGTTTTGACCACAACCAAGCCACGAAGCTAACGAACGAGGCCCTCGAGCGCGCTGGCATGGCCCAAGTCTCCCGCCGCAAAGTAGCCGGCTATAGCAAAGGAATGCGCCAGCGCATTCGCCTCGCTCAAGCCATCGCACACCATCCGTCCGTTCTTGTTCTCGATGAACCCCTCAACGGCCTCGATCCCATGGCTCGCGCCGAGTCCATCGCCCTCTTCGAAGCCATCGCCAAACAAGGGATGCACGTCATCATCTCCAGCCACATTTTGGAGGAGGTCGATCGCATCTCCGACCGCGTCGTGCTCATGAGCAGCGGCTACGTCGTAGCCGAAGGCCAAATCAAAGAAGTTCGCCGCGAAGTCCGCGATCATCCCATGCAAATCCTGGTCCGCTGTTCCAATGCAGCCAAACTGGCCTCCGCGGCGTTCGAACTCGATCATGTCGTCGAAGCCAAAATTCTGAGTGACGGCCAAAGCGTTCTGGTGCGCACGCGCGATGCCGAGCAGTTCTCCCTGTTGCTCAACAAAATTGTTTCCGCAGGCTTGGTCGAGGTCGATGCTGTCGCTCCCGCCGACGACGACGTGAACTCGATCTATCAATATCTCATCGGATCGGATGGCAGCCCGACATGAGCCTCCAGCAATCGGTAGCTCGCGCGCAAAGCAGTTTGAAAGAACAACCTTGGCGGCTCTATACAAGCCAGATTTCCGTCCTCGTGCGCAATGAAGTTCGCCGAAACCTCTTCACTCGCCGAAGGATTGGTTTTCATCTTCTCGCCTGGATACCGGTATTATTCCTTACCGCCCATCTCATCTTCAGCAGGTACCATACCGAGTCATCCTCAATCGAAGACGATACGTTTGTCCTCGCCAGTATTATTCAGGTTTATTATTTCCGCCTTGGCATCTTCTTCGCCTGCATGGGTATTTTTACCTGGCTCTTCCGCGGCGAAATGGTCCAACGCACTCTTCACTATCAATTCCTGGTTCCGGTAAGAAAAGAAGTCCTGGTGGTTGGAAAATTTCTCGCCGGCGCGATTATTTCCGTCGCGCTCTTCGAGGCCGCCGTGATTGCCTGCTTCTGCCTTATCTACGCGCGCTTTGGTGCCGAAGGTAGAGCTTACGTCTTTGACGGCCTCGGCCTCAGCCAGCTCGGCGCCTATATGCTGGCAACGGCTCTCGCTTGCCTCGGCTACGGCGCTGTGTTTCTCGCTCTCAGTCTTCTCTTCAAGAATCCGATCATCCCCGGCGCCATGCTGCTGGGCTGGGAAACGATTGCTCCAATTTTTCCTTCTTGGGCCCAACATTTAAGCGTCGCTTTTTATTTGAAGCATCTCTGCCCCGTCAAACTGCCTATTGAAGGCCCCATGGCCATCTTTACCATCGTGGCCGAACCCGTCTCTCCCTTCATTGCCGTCTTCGGCTTGCTCTGTCTTACGGTCGCAATTCTTGTCCTATCCTGCTTTCTGATTCATCGCCTCGAAATCACCTACACCGCCGAGTAGCCTCGCTTTCGAACATGTTTCACCCCAGCGACCACCTCCTGTACCAAAGGACAGTAAGTTCCTACTCGTCAATAACCTTCCTGCGCGCAGAATTACGTGCGTCTTGTTCCCCTCACTGCCTTAACGGACCATAAATAATGGGCGGGAAGTGCCCGCCCCTGGTCCAAGAAATGACGCCGCTTCTTGAAGTCAAGAATCTCCATGTCTCGTACTCCGCCCGCACGGGCGAAGTCTGCCATGCCCTCGCAGGCGTCAATTTTGACCTCGCCCCTGGAGAAATCCTCGGCGTGCTAGGCGAATCTGGCTCCGGCAAAAGTACCCTTGCCGCCACTTTTCTGCGTCTCCTTCCGTCCAACGGAAAAATACAAAAGGGTTCGGTGCTCCTCGAAGGAGAAAATCTGCTTGAAGCTTCTGCGCAGGATCTGCGAAAAATTCGCGGCGGCCGCATCGGCCTTATCCCTCAAGAGCCTTCTTCTTCTCTCCATCCCACCTTGCAAATCGGACAACAAGTTTCAGACGTTTTGACCGCCCACGAAACCCTGGATCGACGCTCTCTGAACCACAAAACCAGCCAACTTCTCGCATCGGTTTTCCCCAAAGACGCCCAACGCATTTCCCGCTCTTATCCTCACGAATTGAGCGGAGGCCAACGCCAGCGCGTGCTCATCGCTCAAGCCATCGCCTGCGGGCCTTCCTTAGTCGTCGCCGACGAACCCACCGCGTCCCTGGACCCCACCACCCAGCAGGAAATTCTGCATCTCTTCCGGACCCTTCGCCAGAAGCTCGGCCTCGCCATGATTTTTATCACCCACAATCCCGCTCTTCTCGCCGGCCTCGCAGATCGCATCCTGGTCCTCTACGCGGGGCGTATCGCCGAAATTGGTCCTGCAGCGCGAGTGCTCTACTCACCTCAGCATCCCTACACCGCCGCATTATTGCGATGTTTGCCCTCGCATTTCGCCGAGAGCCGGAGCGCGCGGAAGGCCAAGCCGAGTGTGATCCCGGGAGAACCGCCAGACTTGTCGCTGCGTGAAAACGGCTGCCAATTCGAGCCCAGGTGCGCGGAAAGAATGGAAGTTTGCAAAAGCGACGAGCCCTCTGCAGCCGTAGTGAACGAGCTGCATGAAGTTTCCTGCTTCAAATTTGCAGGTTGATCTAGATCCAGGAACCGTGACATGCGGCCACTCTTGAAAGTCGAAAATCTCGTGAAGCATTACGCAGCAGGGCGATCTACGCGTTCGAAGGACAGACTGGCCGCGCTCGATGGAGTTTCCCTGTCCATTCCATCGGGGGAAACTTTGGCCCTCGTCGGCGAATCTGGCTCTGGCAAAAGCACCCTCGCTCTCTGCATCGCCTGCTTAGAAACCCCGACGTCCGGAAGCATCTCGTTTGAAGGAATAGATGTGGCGACACTCGACGAAAATCAGCAACGCCTGTTCCGCCCGCAGATACAACTCGTATTTCAAGATCCCGCAAGCTCGCTCAATCCGCGTTGGACCGCCCTCGAGATCGTCAGCGAGCCATTTCTAGTACAACGACGCTTCACCAAACCGGACCGCACCGTCCGAGCTCTACAACTTCTCGATCGTGTCGCCATCCCACGCAAGCTGGCCGGCCGAAGAGCCGACGAGCTCAGCGGTGGACAAAAACAACGCCTCGCCATCGCCCGCGCCCTCGCGCTCGAACCAAAGCTAATCATCCTCGATGAAGCGCTCTCCGCCCTCGATTGCTCCGTCCAAGCCCTAATCGCCAATCTCTTGCTCGAACTGCAAGCCTCTCTCGGCCTAGCCTATCTCTTCATCACCCACGATTTTGCCATGGCCGCCCACCTTGCCGATCGAATAGCCGTCATGGATCGCGGCCGCATTGTCGAATCCGGCCCCACAGAAAATATTCTGCGCTCGCCAAACCATGAAGCCACTCGCGCACTTCTTGCCGCCGTTCCGCGCTTTATCGAATCGCCCAGCGTGCTGGTGACCGCCTGATGCGTTACCTCTTGCGCCGAACACTCCACGCCGTTTTTCTACTATTCGGCGTATCGCTGCTGACTTTCCTTTTCTCCGCGCTGACTCCAGGAAACTATTTCGATGAAATGCGCCTGAATCCCCAGATCTCTCCGGAAAGCATCGCCGCTCTGCACACACAATATCAACTCGATCGCCCGCTCCCCGTCCGCTATGCCCACTGGCTGAATGCCGTCGCCCACGGTGAACTAGGCTTTTCCTTTGCCTACAACAGCCCTGTCGCGCCGCTTCTCTGGGTGCGCGCGCGAAACACTCTTCTGCTCACTGTGACCGCCGCGCTGCTCGCCTGGCTCTTGGCCCTTCCCCTGGGCGTGTGGAGCGCTTCCAGATTCGGCCGAGTACCCGACCGCGTCGTTTCGTGGACCACAGCAACACTCCTCGTGATCCCAGACCTGGTCCTTGCTCTCGGCTTATTGATCTTGGCGGTTCGCACTGGCTGGTTTCCAACGGGAGGCCTTGTCTCTGTCGGCTATGAAGAATTCTCTCCGCTGCATAAGCTCGGCGACCTCGCCTTGCACATGACCCTTCCGGTGCTCGCGCTCGTCCTCGCAACACTGCCAATGCTCGTACGTCACGTTCGCGCTTCGGTAGCCGAAGTTCTCGATGCTCCTTTTCTTCGAGCGGCCCTCGGCCATGGCATTCCCCATCGCAAACTTCTCTATGGCTACGCCCTTCGTGCCGCCGCCAATCCCTTAATTTCCCTCTTCGGATTTAGCGTCGGCACTCTCTTGAGCGGCTCTCTACTCGTCGAAGTCGTCATGAGTTGGCCCGGCCTCGGCCCGCTCCTTCTCGAATCCATCCTGGCGCGCGACCTCTACGTAGTTATCGGCGGTGTTCTTCTCTCAATGATTTTCCTGGTCGCTGGAAATCTTTTCGCGGATGTATTGCTCTACTGGGCCGATCCTCGCATCCACACCGCAGTGAGCCCAAAATGAGTCAGCGCCTCAAACTCACGAAATGGCTCGTCGTTCTCGTCGTGCTTCATTGCATAGTAGCGGGCGCGGGATTTTTTGCACCATATAATCCCGTCGAACAAGACCGCGAGCACCCGTATCTTCCTCCCATGCGCGTTCACCTGATGGATGCGCAAAACCACTTTCATGTGCGCCCGTTTTTCTATCCGCTTCGCTTGCGAACAGGCTCATTCGACCAATACGAAGAGGACACAACGAGCGCCATTCCTCTGCGCTTTTTCACCCGCGGCACTCCCTACCGTCTCCTCGGCTTAATCCCATCCCGCTTGCACCTCTTCGGCTCCACAGATGCACGAATCCATCTCCTGGGTAGCGACGCCTACGGCCGCGATCAACTCTCGCGCATTCTCTACGGCGGGCAAGTCTCTCTTCTCGCCGGCCTTCTCGGCGCCACGGTCACGCTGCTTTTCGGCGCGTTGATCGGCATGGCCGCCGGCTACTACGACGGCTGGCGAGACGAACTCCTGATGCGCGTCGCCGAGCTTTTCCTCGCGCTCCCATGGCTCTATCTCCTCTTTGCTCTGCGCGCATTTTTGCCTCTCGCTGTCAGCCCTCTCGAAGCCTTTCTTCTCGTCGTGGCTGTCATCGGCATGGTCGGGTGGGCACGACCAGCTCGCCTGGTCCGCGGAGTCGTACTTAGCGTGAAGGAACGCGACTTCGTCCGCGCCGCACGCGGCTTCGGCGCTCCCGATTTTTATTTGCTCCGGCGCCACATTCTGCCCGAAACAGCCAGTGTCCTTCTCACTCAAGCCGCCATTCTCGTCCCCCAATTCGTCCTAGCCGAAATGACGCTCTCCTTTCTCGGCCTAGGCGTTCCCGAACCAATGTCCAGTTGGGGCAATCTCTTGGCATCTCTTCAGCAATACAGCGTCCTGGTCTCCTATTGGTGGATGTATTTACCCGCCGTAGCCATTATCCCGTTCTTCCTCGGATACCTAGGTCTTGCGAGTGCATTGCAGGAGCGGGTCGGCGCGTACAAGATAGATGAGAAGAGTAGCTGGAACCCGTCATGAGAAAAGAATTTCGCTCTTTCCAGCGCAGCCGCCTTATTGTCAACCTCTGCCTTGCTTGCGCTTCAACTGTTGTGCTGCCGACCAAAGGCCTCCCGCGACCGCAGCAAGCAAATGCAAAGGAAGAATTGCTAGTTTTGCCAGGAGAAATTGGCCGCTCGGGCGGACGTCTTGTCATCTCTCTGCGCTCGGAGCCGAAAACTCTGAATCCGCTGACCGCCGCGGATACTCCCTCTCGCGAGGTCATCGGCGCAATGCAGGCCGACTTGGTTCACATCAACCGTGCAACGCAACTCACAGAACCCGCCCTAGCAAAATCCTGGAAAATCTCTACCGACGGACTTCAATACACCCTCACTCTGCGCCAGGGCTTGCGTTTCTCCGACGGCCATCCTCTCGACGCCGACGACGTCCTCTTCACCTTTCGCGTTTACCTCGATGAAAATGTCCATGCGACCCAGCGCGATTTGCTGATCGTCGGCGGAAAGCCGATCACCGTTCGCAAAGTCGACCCGCGGACCCTCGTTTTCCAATTCTCAAAACCCTACGGCGTCGAGGAGAGGCTCTTCGACGGTTGGGCCATCTTGCCGCGCCATCTCCTTGAAAAACCTTATCAAGAAGGAAAGCTCAGCCAACTCTGGACGCCGTCCACGCCACCGAACGAATGGGCCGGCCTCGGGCCTTTTCGCCTCAAAGAATACGTCGCAGGCCAAAAGCTGGTTCTCGAGCGCAACCCCTATTATTGGAAAACAGACACAAAAGGAAATCGTCTTCCATATCTCGACGAACTCGTTTTTCTCTTCGTCCCCAGCGCCGACGCCCAGGTTCTCCGATTTCAATCCGGCGAGACCGACCTCATCACTCGCCTCGGCGCGGAGAATTTCTCCGTCCTTTCACGCCAGCAGAGTGGCTACACCATGGCCGATGCCGGCCCAGGCCTCGAATACAATTTCCTCTTCTTCAACTTGAACGATCTCGGCGAAAAATCTTCCGCCGACCTCACGCAAAAGCAAAAATGGTTTCGCGACGTAAAATTTCGCCAAGCCATATCCGCCACCGTCGATCGCGATGCCATCGTTCGCCTCGTCTATCAAGGCCGCGGCGCAGCGCTTTGGGGTCCGGTCACGCCAGGAAACCGGCGTTGGCTGAATCTCGCAATCCCACATCCAGCTCGTTCCCTCGATAATGCGCGCTCTCTTTTGAAACAGGCAGGCTTTTCCTGGTCCACTGCATCGAACGGCGATTCCATCCTCATAGACCCGGACGGCAAGCCCGTCGAGTTTTCCATCCTCACGAGTTCTTCAAACGCCGACCGCACCAAAATGGCCACCCTCCTCCAGGAAGATCTGAAGCAACTCGGCATGCGTGTTCAGGTTGTACCGCTCGAATTTCGCTCGTTAATCGATCGCGTCACGCAAACCAAGGAGTACGATGCCTGCCTTCTGGGACTCGCCAGTTTCGACGCCGATCCCAATTCCGATCTCAACGTCTGGCTCTCCAGCGGTGGCACGCACCTTTGGAACCCATCGCAAGCTCGTCCAGCCACATCTTGGGAAGCCGAAATTGACCGCCTTATGGAGCAGCAGCTTACGATGCCCGGCTACGGCCAGCGCAAAAAACTCTACGATCGCGTCCAGGAAATTCTCGCCGAGAATCAACCCATGATCTTTCTCGCGAGTCCCGACATCTTGGTCGGCGCAAAAAATTCCATCGGCAACATCCATCCAGCCGTTCTAGAGCCTTATGTCCTCTGGAACGTCGAGCAACTTTATTTCCGCAGCGGCGCGGAGAATGCCTCCAGATGACGCCAGTAATCACCAAAACAAAGGTAGCGAAGAAAGCTCCCCCGCTTTGGAGCGATGAACGTCTTGTGAAGGAATGTCTCGCCGGCAACGAAGAAGCCTGGTCTCTTCTCATCGAAAAGTACAAGGCACTCATCTATTCGATCCCCATTAAATACCGAATGCCTCCCCACGAAGCCGCCGACGTTTTTCAAGCCACTTGTGTCGAACTGCTGAATCGCCTCCCCGAACTGCGCGAACCACGCGCCCTTCCGAAATGGCTCATGCAGGTTGCGCACCACCAATGCTTTCGTTACAAGAAGCAGCAGGAACGCTTGGTCAGCCGAGACGGAGACGCCGACCTTCCCGAACCCGAAACTCCCGCGCTCGCCGAAACTCTTGTGCAGCAAACCCAGGAAGAACAAATGCTGCGCGAAGCCATGGCTGCCCTGTCGCCGCAATGCCGCCGCCTTGTCGAACTTCTTTTCTTCGAAACTCCTGCGCGCCCGTACGCGCAAATTGCCGCTGATCTCGGCCTGGCTGTCGGTTCCATCGGCTTCACACGCCAAAAATGCATGGATCGTCTGCGTAAATATCTCGGCGAGTTGGGATTTGACTGATGCCTACCGCCGTCAAAAAAATCACCCGGGAAGAGCTTCTTTCGCAATTGACCCGTATCGAAAAGGACACGGATCGCCGCAAATTTCTGACGCGGCACAAAGCGCTAATTCGCAGCGAGGTTGTAAAGCACCTCGCCGACTTAGTAGTCGAAAAGATCCGCGTCGACACTAAAGAAGCCCTGCACCTTGCCGAAGCCGCCGTCGTGATCGGCCACAAGCTGCGCCGCAAAGAGGACATTGCCCTCGGCACGCGTGCCAAAGCCAATGCTCTGTACGCCTGCGGCGACAATCGCGCCGCCATCGAACATCACGAACAAGCCATCGAAATGTACGAAGCTCTTGGCAATCAGAAAGAAGCCGCCCGCACCCTCAGCAGTTCCATCCAGCCGCTCATTCTGCTCGGCGAGTACGACCGCGCTTTTAAATCCTCCGAAAAAGCGCGAGAGATTTTCATCCGTATCGGCGAAACCAGGCGCATCGCCAATCTCGACAACAACGTCGGCAACATCTTCCATCGCCAGGACCGCTTCGAAGAAGCCATGCTCCACTACGAGAGCGCCTACAAAACGCTCTCCTCCTACGAAGATTGGGAGCGCGCAGCCATCACCCTCCACAACATGGCCATGTGCCTCATCAGCTTGAATGATTTTCCCAAGTCTCTCGATTGCTATCGCAGATCCCGCGAACTCTGCGTCCGCTACGACATGCCCCTTCTTCGCGATCAGGCCGATTACAACATCGCCTATCTCTACTATTTCCGCGGCGAATACAGCCGCGCGATAGAAATGCTCTTCGCCACCCGACGCGCCTGCGAAATAACCGGCGACGCCTATCATCTTGCCCTCTGCCATTTGGATCTTTCGGAAATCTATCTCGAGCTTAATCTCAGCGAAGAAGCCCGAGAGATGGCTCACGAGGGTTTCCTTCGTTTCGAAAAACTCGGCATGGGCTACGAAGCCGCGAAAACTCTCGCTAACGAAGCCATCGCCTACGGCCAGCAAGGAAAAACCGTACACGCTCTCGAACGCTTCACAAAAGCCCGGGCTATGTTCGCCACCGAGAAAAATCTCGTCTGGCCCTGGCTTCTTGACCTTTATCAAGGCCTCCTTCTCTTCCACGAAGGCCGTTACTTTGAAGCTCGCCGCCTCTGCACAGGCGCTGCGAGTTTCTTCGATCAATCGGCGCTTCCCGGCAAAGCAGCTCTTGCTCATCTTCTGCTGGCGCGCATCGCCTTGCAGATGGGAGAATTTCCCTCCGCGCAGGCGGAAACGGATGCGGCCATCGCCAAAATCTCTGGCCTCCAGGCTCCCGTTCTCGCTTACCAAACACACTTCCTCCGTGGTCAGCTCGCCCAAACGCGCGGTGACCGTCCCGCTGCCTTCGTGGCCTATCAAGATGCTCGCAAATCCTTGGAAGCACTGCGCAGCCGTCTCCATGCCGAAGAACTGAAAATTTCCTTCGTAAAAAATCGCTTGCAAGTCTACGAAGCTCTAGTCGATTTGCATCTCAGTGGCGATGGCGGCGATGCTTCGACCGCCGAAGCCTTCTCCTGCATCGAAGCCGCAAAATCCCGCAGCATGACCGAAATGATCTTCCAAAGCGGCCAAAGCCTGCCACTCGGCGATGCGGGCCAAAGCGAACTCGTCCGCAGAATTCGCGACCTGCGCGAAGAATTAAACTGGTATTACCATCGCATCGAACTTGAGCAACTCCGCCCTGAAGAAACTTCCGCCGGACGCCTCCAACAACTGCAGGAAAAAGCCCTCTCTCACGAAAACGAATTTCTGCGCACCCTGCGTGAATTGCCCGCCCACGAACGCGAAAACGCCACTCTCGAAGCTCCCGCGGATTTTTCTCTCGAAAAGCTGCAAGCCGCCATCCCCGCCGATGCCGCGCTCATCGAGTACTACTCAACGGGCGATCGCTTGGTCGCCGCCGTCGTCACCAGAAATTCCATCGACATCACTCCCATCACCGTATTGTCCCGCGTCGTCCATTTCCTCCACCTTCTCCGCTTCCAACTCTCGAAATTCCGCATGGGCGCCACTTACACGCAACGCTTCGAGCAACCTCTTCTTCAAGCTACACAAAGCCATCTTGAAGCTCTCCATGCCGAACTGATCGCCCCGCTGCGCCAGCATCTTCAAGCGAAGCACCTCATCTTCGTCCCCCACGGCCCGCTTCACTTCCTCCCCTTCCATGCACTCAAAAATGGCGACACGTACCTCTGCGACACTCACACCGTCTCCTATGCCCCAAGCGCCACCGTATTTGCCCTCTGCCAGGAAAAACTGCCCAGCGAAATGACTACCTCTTTAGTCATGGGCATCCCCGACGAGCGTGCCCCCCAAATCTTGGATGAAGTCCAATCCGTAGCCGCGATCCTTCCAAACTCTGATCTCCGCCTTGGCGACCAAGCCACCACCGGAGTCCTCAAAACCAGCGGCTCGCATAGCGCTCTCCTCCACATCGCCACCCACGGCACCTACCGCCAGGACAACCCCATGTTCTCCGGTATCCGCCTCGGGGACGGCTACCTTAACCTCTACGATCTCTATCAAATGCGTCTCTCCGCCCACCATGTCACCCTCAGCGGCTGTGCCACCGGCATGAACTTTGTCGCCGCTGGTGACGAGCTCCTCGGACTTCAGCGCGGCCTCTTTTGCGCGGGAGCATCCTCCCTACTACTCTCCCTCTGGGATGTCCACGACCAAAGCACCGCCGAACTCATGCAATCCTTCTATAAGGGATACATCGAGACTGGCAATATGGCGCTTTCCCTCCAATCCGCGATGAAGCAGCTTCGCCAGAAAAATCCCCACCCCTATTTCTGGGCTCCTTTTGTCCTTGTCGGACAACTCGTAGTAAATACAAGACTTAACTAATTTCAACCAGCCTATATTTTTTAGCCGTGCTCACCTCCCTTATGCAATGGGAGCCGTTGATTCCTTGCCGCCGCTGGGGAGCGGATAGGCAGAGAAAGAAATTAGGGGGATGAGATGAAGCACTTTTCGACAGAGGAGTGGGTCGATTTCGTGAACCAAGTAATCGCAAGCGACGAGCAAGAAGTGATGCAAAAGCACCTCGCAACCGGTTGTAAACGCTGCATGGAGACAGTTTCGCTATGGCAAAAGGTCAGCAAAACGGCATCTGCAGAAGCCAGCTATCAACCTTCAGCGGATACCGTACGCCTCGCCAAGGCCGCGTATTTAACAACTCGGTTAAATACAACACGAAAGGAACCGCGCAAATTGATCGAAGTGCTATTCGACAGCTTTCTGCAGCCAGCCGTTGCCGGGGCCCGTTCGGTCGTAATAGGAACAAGACAAATGCTTTATAGAGCTGACCCATATCAAATTGACATTCAGATCGAGCCCAAGCCGGGCAGCAATCGCCTTGTCATAACGGGCCAGCTTATGGATCTTAGCCATCCCGGAATCATTGGCCGAGACATTCAAGTCACGCTCTCAAATCGGCGCGGAAACACCGTCTTGGCCCCGACAAATCAGTTTGGCGAGTTCTCGGGCGAGATCGAAAACTCCGGCGATCTGGAGCTTTCCGTCCCCGGCGAAGGCGATCAGCCCATAGTCATTTCTCTACGAAACGCCTTGGGCAATTTGCCTGGAGGCAAGCTATGAGCTTCGCCGCCGGCACACCTTTTACAAGGGAGTCCCATTTTGGTACGGAAGTACCAAAATCCCTTGTAGCTTTTGATTGGCACCTCGAAACCACCCGTACTATTTGCTCAAAAGGAAGATTCCGCAAGACTTAGCGGGTAACCCTTTGCGCGGATGTGCGGCTGGTTCGGAAGCAGGAGACCCGAAAGGGACTAAACATAACTATGAAACGCAACCTTTGCATCCTCTTGATTCTAATCGCTCTCTTCTCCCTCGGAGCGACACCTTCAACCGCCCAGAACCGTTACATCGTCCGCACATCGGGAGGCCTCGGCTCAGTCCTGAAGCTCTGCCTCTCCGCAAACTGCCAGGTCCAAGGGTCCTTGGACGGCAATCTCGGTCACACCTATCTTGTGACCTCTTCGCAAAACCTCATCTCGAACCTCCTCGGCTTCGTCGGGAATCTTCTCGAATCCTTGCTTGGGATTGAAAGCGTCGAAGCCGACCAGCTTCTATCTCTCCCTCAGAAGCCGATTACCACCATCCCCGCCGGTCTTTATGACCTCACCCCGGTGAACTACTACGGCACCGTGACCATTCACGGCTATGTCGCCCAGCCAGCAACGCAAATCATTCGCCTAGTCGATGCCCAAAATGGTTTTAACGTCGCCGGCTCCGGCATCGTGGCAGTCATAGATACGGGAGTGGACGTAAACCACCCGGTACTCTACCCCGTCCTTCTTCCTGGCTATGACTTTACCCGCAATCAACCAGGTGCCTCCGAATGGCTCGATGTCCCTCAACTTCAGGCCGGAAACCTTAGCACCGGCTCGCAAACCGAACAGCCAGTTATCGTTCAGCAATCCAGCGCCGCGATTCTCGATCAGTCTTCGGCAGCGATTCTGGACGGCGGATCGTACTCTGACTTCGGCCACGGCACAATGACTACCGGTCTTGTCCACTTGGTCGCGCCGAAAGCGCAAATTCTTCCCCTGAAAGCGTTTAGTGCAAACGGCACGGGCTATGTTTCCAACATCGTCGCTGCTCTTTATTACGCCGTCCAGAACAACGCCAACATTGTGAACATGAGCTTTGACGTGTCCACTCCATCGGCCGCCCTGTCTTCGGCAATCTCTTATGCGAACCAGTCCGGCGTGGTGCTCGTCGCTGCCGCCGGTAACGGGAGCACCAGCGCCCCTGTTTATCCCGCCGCACTCAACTCCAGTGTGATGGGAATCGCTTCCACGTCGAACTCGGATACTCTCTCCACCTTCTCAAACTACGGCGACATCGACGTTTGGATTGCCGCTCCCGGCGAGTACGTCATCAGCACTTATCCGGGCGGTACGTACGCCAGCGCTTCCGGAACATCCTTCAGCTCCCCACTCGTGGCGGGCTCGGCTGATTTGCTCCTGAGCGCGAAGCCTTCCCTCAACCAATCGAGCGCCGCGAGCGCCTTCTCGCACGCCATCCAGCTCACTCCTAACCTCAATCACGGCCGCCTGGACGTTTATCAAGCCTTGTCGGCTTGGCTGAATAGTTCGAGCGGACACTAAGTGATCAGCATGTCGACGGAGCGGATTCCGGTGTTCACCATGTCCTCAAATTCTTTGTGGACGCCGGAATCCCTCCGCATCAAACAAGTCGAAGAACAAGTCTCTGCTCTTCGCACTTCAGTCATCTGCGCCTTCAACCAGCTTCTCGATCTCAAGGATCTGAACACCGGCGTGCACAGCACTCGATTGGCGGAATGGGGCATGCGCGTCGGCCAAGAGTTGGGGCTCGAGGAAGCAGATCTTCAGAACCTCGAAGTCGCCGCCCTCCTTCACGACATAGGCAAAGTCGGAGTTCCGGATTCCATCCTAAAAAAGCCCGGGAAATTGGACGACGAAGAATACGCCCTGATGAAAAAGCATCCAGAGTACGGCTGGGCTGTCTTGCGGATGCTACCGGGATTCGAACGCGCCGCTCTAGATATCCTTCATCACCACGAATCCTTTGACGGCAAAGGCTATCCAGCAGGCTTAAAAGAAACAGAAATTCCGATCGTCTCTCGCATCGTGACGGTAATCGATGCCTTCGATGCTATGGTATCTTCCCGCCCCTATCGCAAAGGTCTCCCGCACGAAGAAGCCGTCCGCCGCCTAATTCAATGCAGCGGCACGCAATTCGACCCTACCGTTGTGCAGTCTTTCCTATCGTTCGCAGAAGCGGAAATGGATACCGTCTTCGCCGCCGCCGGCACGTCCGTCTCCTCGGCGTTATAAGCTTTCCGCACTCGAGAAACTCAGGCGGCCTTCTCTCCCTTGGAGTGCGGCAGCTCTGCTGCCGCTTTTCTCACTCACGCTCACGACTCCGCATTTGTCCTATTCGGCGAGACCCAACAACTTCATTTTTCGCCGGCTCTGCCAGATACCTCTTCGGATTGATTTTCCTGCTCAAGCCGCAAGTGCGCGGCAACAAGTCTTATCTCCTCGTAAGTAATTTCCGGCGGCAGGGCTTCCTTCAACGGTTTGATACGTTCGAATCCAAGAAGCGCACAAGCCTTTTCGATCTGCGCTTGCTTCTCAGCATCCACCCAGCTCGCCTGGAACTCCACTTCTCCGCGTTCCATCAACCCGACAATCAGGTTGACGACGCTCGAAAATTGCCGCCCGCGCGTCTGCGCAATCTCTTCAAGCGTCCGCCCCTCCGTCAGCAATTGCTTTGTCTCTTCCACCGGCTTCGGCTTTTTCTCTTCCACCTGTGCAGCTCGCACGCCGCGGCCAAACTCCTTCAATGCATCCAGGATTCCCTGCCCATACAACTCGGTTTTCTTATCGCCAAACCCGGATACTCCTCGAAGCTCGCTCAGCGAACGAGGCCGCACTCGACATAGTTCGTCGAGCGAAGTGTCATGCATCACGATGTAAGCGGCAGTCCCCCGCTCTCTCGCTGCTGTCCGGCGCCACTCGCGAAGGAATTCGCGCAACTCGGGATCGATCCCCGCAGCAGCGCTACTCTTGCGCACATCGGCCAAAGGAATGTTGGTAGGCTCTCGTCGACTTTCCTTCGCCGGAAAAGCAGTCACTCTACCCGCGCCGGCCGCCGCAGAAGCAGCCTTTCGTTTCGTCGCCTTTTTCGCCGTTGAAGCCGCGCCCAGCCAGTCCGGCTCCCCAACGCACACATCGCAAGCGCCGCAAGAATTCCATTTCCGATTCTCGCCAAAGTGGGAACAAATCTGATGATGTCGGCAAGTCTGTCCTTCCACGAATTCACGAATCTCGTGGTACCGCTGCCAGGCGCGCTGTTTCTCCGTTGGATCGCTCAACTGCTGCACGAAATACGTCAGCAAACCCACATCGCGTTTCTGCCACAGCAAAATGCAGTCCGCCGGCTCGCCATCGCGCCCCGCACGCCCAGCCTCCTGATAGTACTGTTCAATCGATTTCGGCAAAGACAAATGAATCACCGCGCGCACCGCTGCCTTGTTGATTCCCAATCCAAACGCAACCGTCCCCACCAAAACGCGCACCTCATCCGACATCCACCGCTCTTGATTTTGCCTCCGGGTATCGCTATCCATCTTCCCGTGATAACCGATCGCCGCAATTCCCTGCTCCGCCAAAAAATCTACGGTCTCTTCGACCCGCGCGATCGTCGGCGCATACACGATCAAGTTGCTCTCCGCATATTTCCTCATCGCTCGGATCAAAAGCTCATCCTGCGTTTTGCCCACGCACTCTTTTACGATGTAATTCAAATTCGGCCGGTGAAAGCTCGCAATATATTTATCCGGATCTCGCAGCGCGAGCTGCCCGATGATGTCGTGCCGCACTCGCCGCGTAGCGCTCGCCGTAAACGCCGCAATCGGCTGCTCTGCAAAATGTTTTCGCAATGAACTCAGCTGCCGGTATTCCGGCCGGAACTCGTGTCCCCACTCCGAAATGCAATGCGCTTCATCAATCGCAAAAAAAGAAATCGGCACGCGCCGCAACCACCCAATCGTGTCTTCCCGCGCCAGCCGTTCCGGCGAAAGATACAAGAGCCGGTACGCTCCCTCGATCGCCTTGCGTTGCACGCGCGATTGCTCGTCTCCTGCCAGCGTGCTGTTCAGCAGCGCCGACGGAATTCCCATCTGCGTGAGCTGCGCCACCTGGTCCTGCATCAACGCAATCAGCGGCGACACCACGATCACCGTTTTGTCCCGCAAAATCGCAGCCGGCAACTGATAGCAAAGCGATTTCCCCCCGCCCGTGGGCATCACAACGCAAGTGTCCCGCCCGCCCAACAAACTCTTCACAATATTTTCCTGCAAAGGACGAAACGCGTCGTAACCCCAGTATTTCTGCAGTGGACCGAGCAGCTCTTTCTCCGAACTCATGCACAGAGTATAGTTCCCGGCCGATGCCTGGTCTATGCGCGGGTGTCTTCGGGCAAATCTTCCGGCTCTGTTTGATTGGCAAGAGGTGCGGTGGGGTGACTGCACGTGGCACAATGTGCCTGCTATGAGCGTACATTGTTGCGATCGAATGGATTACGATTTAAACCAAAAGTGTAATGTTCACGCGAGTCGATCCGATTGCCCCGACGCTCTGATTAGCCTCGTTCGGGGTGGGTACGGTCTGATCGTCCATAATGGCGGATCATCCGTCATCGAAATTAAATTCTGTCCATGGTGCGGATCAAGTCTCCCGAAAATTGACGAGATCTCCGAAGTCTCGCACTGACCCGCCACCAACCCCAAAGATCCTAGTCGTTACAAGCCCAAGTCTTTGTGAATATCCGTTCACACTTCGTTGCCGGCGCGCGCCGACTTATCTCTTGACAATAGAGTGCCAACAGCGTTACTCATCACCCGAAATGCTCGCTTTCCAGTCCGGGCGGCATCGGCGATTATCGGCAAGCCTCCCGCAAAGCGTACGGCGGAGTTCATGACAATTAAGCTAGAACACCATTTTGTTCTGGAGGCCCAACTGTGACTTGGAACCAAATTTATGATCCCCTCGACCACTGGTGGCTCTCCACGCTAGTCGCCGCTCTCCCTGTAGTCGTTCTTCTCGGCCTGCTCGCCGGATTCAAAGTCCGCGCCCACCTATGCGCCGTCGCCGGCGCCGCCACTGCCATTCTCTGCGCCATTCTCGTCTTCCACATGCCCGCGCAAATGGCCTTCAGCAGCTTCCTCTACGGCTCCGCCTACGGCCTACTCAAAATCGTCTGGATCGTTATCGCCGCCGTCTTTCTTTACGACATTTCTGTCGAAACCGGCCAATTTGAAATCATGAAGCAATCCGTCGCCGCCATCACCCCCGACCGCCGCCTCCAACTCCTCCTCGTCGCCTTCTGCTTCGGCGCCTTCATCGAAGGCTGCGCCGGATTCGGCGCACCGGTCGCCATCGCCGGAGCCTTCATGATCGGCCTGGGCTTCAAACCCTTTCACGCCGCTGCGCTCAACCTCATCGCCAACACTGCTCCCGTTGCCTGGGGCGCAATCGGCACGCCCGTCCACGCCCTCGCCTCCGTCACCGCCCTCAACGAAAGCGATCTCAGTGCCATGATCGGCCGCATCTTACCAATCACCGCAGTAATCGTGCCCTTCTGGCTAGTTCGCGCCATGGTGAGTTGGTCCGAAACAGTCGAAGTCCTTCCCGCCATCCTCGTCGTCGGCCTCTCTTTTGCTGGCACCCAATTCTTCTGGGCCAACTTCATGGATAGCAATCTGGTAGACATCGCCGCTGGCGTCGTCTCCCTCATCGCCACCATGATCTTCCTCCGCTTCTGGAAGCCCAAGCGCATCTGGCGTTTCCCCGAAGAGCGCGACGCCGACGCTACCAAAGGCGCCGCCGCAGTGGAGGCCTCCGTCAACGACACTCTTGGGGACGAATGGAAAATCCGTCAACGCTCGCTCGCTGGCACACGCTACACCGCCGGTCAAATCGCCAAAGCCTGGCTCCCCTTCGCGATTCTCTCGCTATTTGTTCTCGCGTGGGGCCTGCCAAGCATCAAGCTCGCCATGAACAAAGCCACCACACCCGCATTCACCGTCAAGCTCCCCGACGGCAAAAATCGCCCCGGCCCCGCCGGATGGGACTGGCCCGCGCTCCACAACAAAGTCTTTCGCACTCCTCCGGTCGTCGCCAAACCCGCCGCCGAAGCAGCCCGCTTCGATTTCAACTGGCTCACCGCCACCGGCACAGCCTGCTTCCTCGCCGCACTTGTTTCCGGCGTCATCCTCGGCCTCGGCCTCGGCAAAATCCTAAAAATCTTCGGCGGCACGCTAGTCCGCCTGCGCTTCGCCATCGTCGCCATGACCTGCATGCTCGGCCTCGGCTACGTCACGCGCTACTCCGGCATGGACGCCGTCCTGGGTCTCGCCTTCACGCGCACCGGCTGGTTCTTCCCCTTCTTCGGCGCTTTCATCGGCTGGCTTGGCGTCGCTCTCACCGGCAGCGACACTTCCTCCAACGTCCTCTTCGGCGGCCTGCAAAAAATTACCGCCCAGCAGCTGAACCTCAGCCCCATCCTCATGTGCGCCACCAACAGCGCCGGTGGGGTCATGGGCAAAATGATCGACGCTCAATCCATCTGCATCGCCACCGCCGCCACCAACCAGGTCGGCCAAGAAGGCTCCATCTTCCGCTTCGTCTTCTGGCACTCCGTAGCCCTAGCCTCAATCGTAGGCGTGATAGTGATGTTGTACGCCTACGTCTTCCCCCAATTCATCCCCAACGGCTTAAGTTTCATACACTAAGCTTTTGCCTTGTAGAGGCGCAGCATGCTGTGTCTCTACAAGGCAAGATCATCCATCACAAATTTTTTACCTGAGCACGTCAGAAATTCTAAAAATGAAGGTGCGAACGATCATGCCAAAAACCAAAGACCCTATGACCAAACCTTCCGAATCCGAAAAAGTCGACGCCTACATGGCCAAACTAAAACATCCACTCGCAAACGTAGTCGCCGACCTCCGCAAAATCATCCTCAGCACCAACAAAGAAATCGGCGAAGAAATCAAATGGAACGCTCCCACCTTTTTCTACGCCGGAAAAATGAAACCCACCGATCCCAAGAAATATCTCCGCTATCTCGTCGTCTTCAATCTTTACAAAAAGGACTGCATCCGCCTCGTCTTCCCAAGCGGAGCAAAAGTCAAAGACACCTCCGGCCTACTCGAAGGCGACTATGCCGATGGAAGAAGGCTAGCGATGTTCTACAGCCCGCAGGATGTGCAGTCCAAAAAGAAAACTCTTGGCGCAGTGATCACGAAATGGCTGAAATTGTTGGAAAAATAATTCGCTTTCGAAGCCCAGTGTCAGACACGCTCAACGTGAAGACCCGATAAAGCCTCGGACCAACGCGGCGATCTCATCCGCAGCCGTGTCCAACGCGAAATGTCCCCCGTCCACGATGTGCACTTCAGCCTTCGGCACATCGCGACGATAAGCCTCCGGCTCCGATGGATCGAACGAAGACTCATACTTGCCCCAAATCACCAGCAGACGCGGCTGCTTCGCTCGCATCCATGCCTGCCATTTGGAATAGTTCTCAACATTCGTGCGGTAGTCATAGAAAAGGTCGCTCTGAATATCAACTTGGCCGGGCTGGTTGATAAAGTAAAATTCATCGGTCCACAAATCCGGATCATGACGCTCGATATTGGGATCGTCACCCACATGCCGAGCCCGCGTCGTCGCCAGCGATAGCAGATTTACACGCAACGCGCTTTCGTTCGCAGCTCGATCGGCCCAATAAGCCCGCCGCGTTTTCCAATTCGCACCCAACCCCGTGTCGTGTGCCACCGCGTCCTGTACGATGAGCGCTTCTACGCGCTCAGGATGCGCCAACACCATGCGAAAACCAACGGGGCCGCCGTAGTCCTGCATGTAAAGCGTGTAGTGCGTGAGCCCAAGCGCCTCCGTAAAGTGATTCATGATCTCGGCGATGTGATCGAACGTATAAGCGAATTTTTTCGCGTCCGGCCAGTCGCTGTGTCCGAATCCCGGATAATCCGGCGCCACTAAGTGATACCGATCGGCAAGCCGTTCGAAGAGCGGCTCGAACATGCGCGACGATGAGGGCAATCCGTGTAGCAGGAGAAGCGTCGGGGCGTCTTTTGGACCAGCTTCTCTGTAAAAGATAGACAGCCCATCTATCTGTACCGTGCGGAAAGAAATTGGGTATGCCACGGAAGGTTCCTTTCGTCGGGCTCGTGCTAGCAACGGAAATGATGCAAGCGTCACGGAAAGCGCCAACACCAGGCCAGAGACCTGTAAGCACCCAGCCCAACGGAGCGAGCTGAAAAGACGCATCCTTTGGCTCCCTACAGCGAATTTTTGTGGGGACCGCGTTCTCTCGCCAACTTACATCGTCAGAACGACGCGGAACTGCGCGTTGCCGCTCATCATCCGCGCATAAGCTTCGGCCGCCTTTTCGAGCGGATACGTTTCAATCATGGCACGCACGCCAGATAGTTCGGCGAAGCGAAGTGTGTCCTCCGCATCGGCCGGAGTGCCCGAAGCCCAGCCTTGAATCGCTCGGCTTCCATTGATCAACTGTACTGGCGAAACTTCAATCGGCTCAAACGCTGCGCCGATCACCATGAGCTTGCCGTTCGGCCCAAGCCCGTTAAATAGCTCCGACATCGCTTTGGAGCTTGGAGCCGTGGCCAGAATCACCTTCGCTCCGCCCATCTTTAGCAAGGCCTCGGCTGCGTTTGTCGTTTTGCTGTCGATGTAAACGTTCGCTCCCAGTTTTTTTGCAAGCGTCTCGTTTTCCGGTCCTCGGCCGATGGCCGCCACCTTGTACCCAAACTTGCTCGCGAATTGAATCCCGAGGTGTCCCAGACCGCCGATCCCCTGCACCGCAACCAGGTCGCCGGGCATCGCGCCGCTGTGCCGCAGCGCGTTGTACGTCGTTATTCCCGCGCAGAGCAGCGGTCCGGCTTCCGTATCGCTCAGACTTTCCGGAATCGCTGTCAGTGCCTCCACCGGAGCCACCATATATTGCTGGTATCCGCCGTCATAGCTGATGCCCGCGATTTTCATGTTCACGCAATTGCCAAAGTCCCCGCGCCTGCATTGCAGACACGTGCCATCGTGCCCTCCATGCCAGCCGACGCCAGCGCGCTGCCCCTTCGTCCAACCAGAAACACCTTCGCCAAGTTCCTCAATAACGCCCGCAACTTCATGCCCTGGAACGCGCGGAAACTGGATGCCCGGCCACAACCCCTCTTTCGTCAGCACATCGCTATGGCACACGCCGCAAGCCAGCACTTTGATGAGCACTTGTCCGGCACCCGGCTTGGGAATCTCCCGCTCGACAATCTCGAAATCGCCTCCCGCCTTGGAAATCTGTGCCGCTTTCATCGGTGCTATTGCCACTTTTGAAGTCGCCATATTGCCTCCTGCGAAATCTCAGCTCTAAATCTTGAAAACATGGCGAGGCGAACAGATGCACCGCCCCGCAAACCTTGGATGCGCCGTGCAGCTGAGTGATGCATCCTTTAGAGAAAAATTCCATTAACGTCCAGAGTTTGTTACAAACGATTCATCTTCTGGCCTTCCGTAACCACTCGCCACCCACGTCTGCGTAATCGTCATTTTCTACCTGCGTCTTCCCCCAATTTCATCCCCAGCGGCCTGTCCTTCATCCATTAGTGCGTGTCAGGAGTTGGGCGGTTAAACTTGTAATACCTCCCTTCCCTCAATGTAATCGGTGGACTACTATTTGACTTCTGCTAAGTTGTGCAGCAGGAGAACTCGCGCATCCTACTTCTCCACGAGGCTCGCTCTGTATGCATCGAAAACTGAAAGGAGAAAGCCGGAAACGGCGCACTTCCTTTGGGGAATATGTTCTATTGCTTCTGGTAGGAGTATTCGCCTTCATGACCGCCGGCGAATTGCACAACAGGGGCATTCCACACAAATGGGCCACAGCAATAATGGGAACACTGGTGACATTCGGTGTCGTAGTTTAACTTTGTCGCCGGATGTGGACCCGGTGGGCATTCTGGGCTGCAATTAGCATCTGCCTCGGAGCGCATGCAATCGTGACCTGGGTTTTCTTCCAATACGTTCTTTATGGCGTGGACAGGTTAAGTATTCTATTTTGGTATCCCGTACTGCTTGTGGAGGTTTTTGTTCTTCTAATTGCAGTAAAGGGGATTCATAACAGGCTGACTGGCACACACGAAACAATCAAATTGAGCTTCTGAATAATTTGCGGGTACCACCAGCGAACGCCTTTTCGGCTGATCAGCTAACTCCCGGTGAGCTCGTCAATCCGAAGCTCTTCTCTTTCTCTTGCCTGCGTACTATCCTGCTCGCATCCGAACATGAACGCTTCCCTCCTGACCGAACTCCGCGCCATCACCGGCCCCCGCTCCGTAATCACGTCTCCCGAAGAACTACACACCTACGACTCCGACGCCCTAACCAATTTCCGCACCATGCCCCAAGCCGTCCTGCTCCCCTCCTCGACCGCCGAAGTCCAAGCCATCCTCCGCCTCTGCCACCGCGAAAAAATTCCCTTCGTCGCACGCGGTTCGGGTACCGGCCTAAGCGGCGGCGCGCTCCCCGTCGAAAACGGTATCGTCATCAGCCTCGCGCGCATGAACCGCATCCTCGAAGTCGATCTCCCCAACGCTCGCGTCGTCGTCGAGCCTGGCGTCATCAATCTCGACGTCACCGCCCGCGTTCTCCCGCAAGGCTATTTCTATGCCCCCGATCCTTCCTCGCAATCCATCTGTAGCATCGGCGGCAACGTCGCAGAAAATTCCGGTGGTGCCCACTGCCTGAAATACGGGTTCACCACCACACACGTCCTCGGCCTCGAAGTTGTCCTCCCCGACGGTACCCTCGTCCACCTCGGCGGCAAAACGCTCGACGCTCCAGGCTATGATCTTCTCGGCGTTTTCGTCGGCTCCGAAGGCACACTCGGCATCGCCACAAAAATGATTCTCCGCATCGTCAAGCGCCCCGAATGCGTGCAAACCCTTCTCGCTGCTTTCCCGGACACCAACGAAGCCGGCGCCGCCGTCAGCAGCATCATCGCCGCGGGCATGCTCCCCGCCGCCATCGAAATGATGGACACGCTCGCCATCCAAGCCGCCGAAGCCGCCGTCCACGCCAACTATCCAATGTGCGGCGCACTCCTCCTCGTCGAACTCGACGGCCCCATCGCCGAAGTCGAATCTCTTATGGCTCACGTCAACGAAATCTGCCGCGCCCACGCTGCCTCCGAAATCCGCGTCGCCCAATCCGACGCCGAGCGCGCCCTCGTCTGGAAAGGCCGCAAAGCCGCCTTTGCCGCCATGGGCCGCATCTCCCCTAACTACATCGTGCAAGACGGCGTCATCCCCCGCACCGCCCTCCCGCAGGTCATGAGCGAAATCGCCCGCCTCAGCGCCGCAGCAGGCATCCGCGTCGCCAACGTCTTCCATGCCGGCGACGGCAACCTCCACCCGCTCGTCCTCTACGACGCACGCATCCCCGGCCAGCAACACACCGCCGAAGCCCTCTCCGCCAAAATCCTCGACCTCTGCATCGCCGCCGGCGGCTCTATCACCGGCGAACACGGCGTAGGCCAAGACAAAAAATATGCCATGTCCAAAATGTTCGCCGAACCCGACCTGGCCACCATGCAACGCGTCCGCTGCGCCTTCGACCCCCTCCAACTCAGCAATCCAACCAAAGTGTTTCCAACTCCACGCCTCTGCGGCGAAAAACCCGGCGAATACGTCCCCCATCCTAGTGAAATCTCCGGCGCCGCCGACCGCTTCTGATGACCCGTCCTCTGACTCGCCTGTAGGGGCGGGCTCGCCCCCGCCCTTCCTTCTCCTCCTACTCGTAGGGGCATGACACGTCGTGCCCGCCCTGCGTTCCTGTCGTAGGTCTGTCTCTTGAAGCGGACCGCCCCTCGCACGAACACACCTACACCGTCATTTCGAGCGCAGCAGACCGACGCTTTTTCTTTCACGTTCGCTTCCCGCAAACGTGTCGGCCTGCGCAGCGAGAAATCTCTCTTCGATTTGAGCCACGATTCTTCGGTCGGGTTCCGTCTCTTGAGGTGGACTGCGCTATTGACCGGGGCTAGTTTTTTCCAACGGCTCTGTGCTCAGCAGTTGTAGAAGACGGTCTAATTCAATCTTGTCCAACGGCTTCCGTCGATATTCCACGCCGCCGATCTCAATTCGGCCGGAGACAAACTTCACGGGATAAGTTTTCATTTCGGAGTACGGGTCGACGGCTTTGCCGCTTTTGTCACGTAGAAACCCAACATAGTCAGATTTGAACAATCGCAGCGCAACTATGCTCTGCCCATCCCTCATTCTGAATTCAGCTCTGTAGGTCAAAAAGCCGCCGTCGGAAGCCGAGTACACTTTTTCCCGATGACGGATCACAATCGGCACCTTGTCCAAAATAGCTTGGTCATTTCGAATCAATAACCTATTCTCATGAAACCAAGCGGCATCCCGGTCCTCACGCGTCAGATTGGGCATTCTCTCAAGCCCAACGTACTCTCCGTCACTGGCGACATTCTTGTAGCCATCATCAACAGCCGATAGGTAGGTGGCGGCAACCGCAGAAAATAAAAAAGACACAGCTACGAGGATACTCTCCACATTTAGCACCTTACGCTGAACCGAAATGCGGGTCCATAACATGTAACGCGCGTACCCCTGCTTCGTTACTTGGGGCCGGATCTTCGTCTCACTTGAGCTTACCTACACGCTCTTCCAACACTACAGTCACAGTGTCGCCCACTTCTTTCCCGAGTGCTTTGCGTATATCCGTCTTCACCGGCAGCTTATGCGTCCCATCGCCCATCGCCATAAACGAACTCCGAAATGGATGACCATCGATTTTGCCACTGACCTTCACCAAGCCACGAGTCCCAAAGAACTTTACCGACGCTGGCCAAATCACATACGTCCAACCACCTTTAGCCCTGCTTTTCTGCAATTTTGCCCTGAATTTTTTGTTTAGCATAATCTCCGAACCTTTCCCTCAACAAATCACCGAGACCTAACCCCTCCCCGCGCATCCAATTCTTCGAGGTATTCGCATGCGATCAGACATCATTCCCGGCGCCACGTTCCCCGACTACGAACTTTCCGACCACACGAGCAAACGTCGCAAGCTCTCCGAATTGCAAGGTCCACATCCCATGGTTCTCGTCCTAAGCCGCGGAGGCTTCTGCCCCAAAGACCGCCGTCAGGCCGAACTCCTCGTCCAACTCCATCGCGAACTCGAAGTCTCCTATTGCCGCCTAGTCACCATCAGCACTGACAACATCACCGAAACCAATGAATTTCGCACCGGCGTAGGCGCCCACTGGCCCTTTCTTTCCGACGCCGGCCGCACCATCCAAAAAGATCTCGACATCGCCGAATACACCGACCCTCTCCACAATCCCATGATTCCTCACGTAATTGTCCTCGAGCCTGGCCTCGTCATCTACAAAATCTACAATGGCTACTGGTTCCTCGGCCGCCCCACCATGGAAGATCTTCGCCAGGACCTCCGCGCCGTCACAAAAAAATGCCGCCCCGACTGGGACATCACCACTCCCGAACTCAAAGCCGCCTGGCAACAAGGCCGCAAAGACCTTTTCTATCCGTACGGCAAGACGTATGTCCAAACTCTCGGCGAACAGGACTGAAGCTGGACTAAAGCTGGAACGTGCGGTTCTAGCTCTGAAATTGCTTACTCGATCCCTTTGTAGGGGAGGGGGTTGTCTAGCCTGAGCCTCGAAGGGTTTACCCTGTAAGGGTCGTCCCGATTGGCCTGCTACCGCACCCGGGGCAGTGATGCATTCCACGCCCCAAAGTATTAAACTCAACCAAGCGCACCCGCGCGTTCCTCGCAGTTCTGTTTCCATGCTGCAAGGAGGGTAACCACATGCCACTCGTTGTCAGCCGCGTTTCCATCCCCAGAAAAATCTTGATAGTTGCTGTCTGCGCGCTGGCTTGCGCTTGGTTTCAGACTCCGACTGCTCTAGCGCAACACGTCGGCCACGCTGGCGGTGGCGGACAGTTCAGAACTGGCGGCCATGTAGGCGCACCGCATGTGGTCTCCCCACCGGCTTCACGCACAATGTTCTTGCGTCCCC
>Ga0210391_10000407_pt1 | contig 47208 bp, 41 predicted proteins | sample IncBWC12OmetaG_FD_160573 | JGI IMG/M metagenome (GOLD analysis project Ga0210391, IMG submission 160573) | Forest soil microbial communities from Barre Woods Harvard Forest LTER site, Petersham, Massachusetts, United States - Inc-BW-C-12-O ...
CCCTTCGCACAGTACGCGAAGGACGGGGCACCCGCTTCATATTTCCTGCCAGCGATTAAAAGGATGGGCCACCCGCCTAGTTGTCCTTGAGATCGGTCTTTACCTCGATAGATTGTGCCCGCTGCTCCGCTGCGTCCGCCCCGGAACTGTCGCCCGACTTTCGTAGAAGCAACGCGTATTCCTGCAAGACGGTTTTCATCGTGCGGGAGTACTCGTTTTTTAGAAACGCAGAGTCGATGTGATCACGGGCCTGCTCCAACGTGCTGATGGCGTGTTCGTAGTAAGGTCGTGCCTGTTGCAGATCGCCGGTCCCGTGCAGGCCATGAGCCACATCACGATACGCATACGCCAGTTCTGCATCTGAGGGCTTCAGGGCGACTTCCGCTATCTCAAGTTCTTGCTTATAGAAGCCCAACGCCTCACTGAACTTTCTCTGTCCGAAGTCGGCATGACCAGCATATTGATAAGCAGAAAGCCGCTCTAAGCGACGTTCTGGGGGCAACTTTGCGGCCAGTTCGATCAGCGGTCTACAAGTTTGTTCTGCATCCAGATACTGCTGCTCATGAAGTAGATCACGACACTTTTTTTCTTGTTTGAAGTAGTCGTTCGAGGCATCCTGTTGCTTCTTGTAATCTTCTTCGGAGATTCCCAGGGAAAACGGCACCTCGATCTCCGTTGTTACGACTGCGGGCTGGCCATCAACGAGGAAAGGTTTGTATTGCCATTTCTTGATTGCTTCAACGGCGGAAGGAATCAGCATGGGATGTCCGCTCACTACAGCTACAGCAGTAACATCACCGTCTTTAGAGATCGTCGCTTTGAGTAGAACTTTGCCCTGCAACCGTGCAGCTCTTGCGAGTGGTGGGTATTCGGGGCCGATTCGTTTAACCAGATGCTCATCTGCATTTGCCTTTGCGATCTCAGCTGGCCGTTGACCAACGGAGGGAACAGAGGCGAGCGTGAAAGCAAGGCAGCATAGCGTAATGAAGTTTCTTTTCATGGTCACCGCTAGAAGTGCGCGTAGTGCTGCGCCGCTTTGAGCAACGGATACGCTGTATTCCCTAAGGCCAGGGGCTCGGCGAACGCCAAGAATCTCTTTCGCGCCTCTTCAACGGATATACCTAGCATTGCTTCCACGAGGGACTGTTCCCCGGCAAACAAGTTGTACAGCTCATTGCAGGAAATGGCCCACGACCTTGTGTCCTCCGTAAGCAAGAAACGAAGCAACCCACATTCGCGGTTGAACTCACGAAGATCATCTGGGGTAATCGCGAGCTGAAAGCAAGATGGAAAAGGATCGAGTGGCTCCGTCGCGACAGCGACACAATCACGGTACCCCGCATTCTGCAAGGCTGGGACAATGGTGGCGATTTCCCAGTCTCTGAAGTGATTACCGTCTTCGACTGGCACCACCTTCCACCCACGCTGACGTATCCAGTCAGGACGAAACTCGGACTCCTCATACTCGTCCGCCAACATCATTTCGGAAACGAGTTTCTTGTATTTCTCGATTTCTCGTGCCTCGGTTATCGCCTTCATGGGTTGTACCGTATCCACTGTGTCTTTGAGCCGCCGGCGGGTGGCCCAGCTTTCAAATTCTTGGACGCGAGCGCCACCACGAATCAGGGTGCCCCATCCTTGCGTCCTTTGCAAGGGTGGGAACCACCGACGTATCAACTTGAGGGTTTGAGGTCTGTGCTGCCCACCCTTTCGCATAGAACGGCCGGCTGGCCCACCCCTGCTGGCACAATTCGAGCTGAGGGTGCCCCACCCGCCGCGCGTTTCGGCGGGTGGGCTTCGATGCTGCCTGCCCCCAGCGGCTGGCCCTTTCCGAACAACTAATCTAGCGGCTGCCCCGTCCTTGTCGCGTTTTGTGCGACAGAGCGGGGAATTTGACTTCCCGTAATCTGAGGAACAACCCCAGGCTGTTCCCGTTTCCGCGCCGTCCACTGCGATTCGATATCGACCTCTGCTACAACGGCGGCCGATCCCTCGCAGGCGGGCAAGCAGGATTTTTCACAGAACCTTCACCCCTCCGCCGGGGCCGCAGCACCTCCCACGCCTCCTTGTAGCCCTCGTAGCGATACCGGTTTATCTTCAGGGGCTGCATGGGACACAGCATCGGCCCTTTCTTCAAACGATCGCCACTTACCAGAGCCCGCGCCGGAAGCAGGTACCAGACACCCTCCGGGATGATGTAGGCGGCAAAAAAATCGAGCTGCTTCAGGCTGTAAGGTTCGCTCCGCGGGCTGGGCTTCAGGTCGCAGCGGTAGCCTGTGCTCACCCGGTACGTGGTCGACTTCACCTGCACTCGCACGATGCGCTTTCCAAAATAAATCGCTACATCGAACGGCCGCGAGTCGCCCCACGGCCTCAGCACCTTATAGCCGCGGCGCAACGCTTCCGCAATAAATTGCGCCTCCACCCACTCCCCGCGTTCCTTGTAAGTCTTGAAAACACCTGTCTTGAGAACGCTCCCCTGTAACACTCTTGTCCATTCCCCCCGCGCACGGAACCCATCCCTGTGCACAAAGAAAAAAGGCGCAGCCCATAGGCCGCGCCTTCATTTTCTTTAAGCTTTAACTTATGTATCCATTATATCATTTCTGAACTACCCTTTGGGACATTTTCCCAGAAATATTTGCCGAATTGAATGAACTACTTACCCAGAAGCTCGTCCCTTTACCTCTTGACAACTTTTTCCCACAGCCCCGCTTGGGTAAGCCGTCACATACAACGAGGACGGATGCCGCTAGACTCAAAGCTGGGATCCTCCAGTGTTTTCCCCGCGCGCACTCGCCCGGCGCAAATTGGCCGGCACTCCCACAAAGGCCATCTTGCGCCTGCTCGACTGGCTGGCCGCCCATACGCTGCCTCCGCAGAAGATCGCTCCGCATCACAGAACCGGACGCCGCGGCGAAGAAGCAGCCTACTTCCACCTGCGAAAGCTCGGTTACACCATGGTGGCGCGGAACTTCCGCTCGCCGCGCTGCCGGGGAGAAATCGACTTGATCGGATGGGACCACGATGTGCTTTGCTTCGTTGAGGTTAAGACCCGCACCACGCTTGACGTAAAGCCTGGCGAAGCGGCGGTCGATCAACATAAACGACGGCTGGTAGCGGCCGTGGCTCGCGAATACTTACGGCGCTTTCCACCTTCGTGCCAGTGGCGATTCGATGTGGTCAGCGTATACTATGACTCGTCGCAGTCCACCCAGCCGCAGATTGCGATATTTCGCAATGCTTCCCTCGCAGCGTAGAATGACAAATTCGCCCCACCCCAATAAGCGTAGAATGGAAAATTCGTCCCATCCTAATAAGCGTGGAATGACATGTTCGTCCTGTCCCAATGGGCGTGGAATGGCATGTTCGTCCTGTCCCAATGGGCGTGGAATGGCATGTTCGTCCTATCCCGGGAATGACAAGTTGGTCTTATCCTAATGGGCGTGGAATGAGAAAGTTGATCTTATCCTAATAAATGAGGTTGAGTAAGTGCCTGAGCTGAGAAAAGATCCGATCGTTGGCCGCTGGGTCATCATATCCACGGACCGCGCGAAGCGGCCTACCGATTTTGCGCGGGAAAACGTAAAGCTGAAGGGCGGTTTCTGCCCTTTCTGTTATGGCAATGAAACCAAGACGCCGCCTGAGATTCAGGCCTACCGTCCGGGAACGAATGGCGGCCCGGCTTCGCAGCGCGATACGCCGGGATGGACGGTGCGGGTGGTGCCGAACAAGTTTCCCGCACTGGGGATCGAAGGCACTCTGAACCGTCAAGCCGAGGGCATGTTTGACCGCATGAACGGCATTGGCGCTCACGAAGTGATCGTTGAAACACCGGATCATAACGCGAGCCTGGCGACGCTGCCTCCGAAGCGTATCGAAGATGTTTTGTGGACCTTCCGCGACAGAATCCTCGATCTGAAGAAGGACCGGCGCTTTAAATACATCCTGCTGTTCAAGAATCACGGCGAAGCGGCGGGAGCGTCACTCGAGCACGCCCACTCGCAACTGATCGCGCTGCCGATTCTGCCGATCAACGTGACGCAGGAACTGGAGGGCGCAAAGCAGTACTTCCTGTACAAAGAGCGCTGCGTTTTCTGCGATATTCTCCGGCAGGAGATGGAGAGCGGGACCAGGGTGGTGGCGGAGAATGAGAATTTTCTGACGATCGCTCCTTATGCGCCGCGATTTCCTTTTGAGACGTGGATTCTGCCGAAGCAGCATGAGTCGGCGTTTGAGAATTCGTCGTCGCACATGTTTGAAAATCTGGCGAAGGCTCTTAAGACTCTGCTGATCAAGGCGGACAGGGTGCTGGATAATCCTCCTTATAATCTGGTGATTCATACTTCACCGGCACAGGACCCGACGAACGACCACTATCACTGGCACATCGAGTTCATGCCGAAGCTGACCAAGACGGCAGGATTCGAGTGGGGCACTGGGTTCTATATCAATCCGACGCCTCCGGAGGAAGCGGCGAAGTTCCTGCGCGAGGCCAGCGTGGAAGAGCCGGTTCCGGCTACGGTGGGGTAGGGCTGAGCGAAGGGCATCCATCGAGCAAGCGTCGGCAGCTGGTGAGAATTTCTGTTGACGCAGCGAAACCTGACCGGCGTTTCTAACGTCTCACTCTGCCATGAAATCTCTTGACGAATACCTGCTCGATGCCGAACAGGCCCACGGACATCTTTGTGCGGGGCAGGTTTTGGGTGTGCGGCTGGCAATGCTGGGGCTTGCCAAGCTGGGGATTGACGATCCCCGCGGCAAGGACCGGAAGCGGCTGGTTACCTTCGTTGAGATCGATCGCTGCGCCACCGATGCGGTCGGCGTCGTTACCGGATGCAGGCTGGGCAAGCGGGCGCTGAAGTTCCGCGACTGGGGCAAAGTGGCGGCGACGTTTGTTGACGTGGGAACGGGCAAAGCGATTCGCATTGCGGCGAAGGAGTCGTCAAAGGCGCTGGCCGGCGACATGCACCCAGAGCTGGCGGATAAGAATCAGCAGCAAATGCTGGCTTACCGCGAGATCACGGATGGGGATTTGTTCACTTGCCAGTGGGTGAAAGTCGAGCTGCCGCCGGAGGAGTTCCCGGGATACAAGGGGCAACGAATCGTCTGTGGGGCGTGCGGCGAAGGAATCAATTTTCGGCGCGAGGTGAAGCGCGAGGGAAAAGTTCTATGCCGATCATGCGCGGGGGAACGTTATTACGAGCCGATTTGATAGTTGAAAATCAATAGCGCACGCAGCATAGCCTCCCACCCTTGCAAAGGACGCAACGACGGGACACCCTCTGTCGTGGCGGAATTCAGAAAGGTCAAAAGTTGGGCCGCTCCGCCGCCACCGAAAATTCTAACCATTCAATGCTTTCACGACCGCTTCCCGCATGGGCGGTAACTCGTCCTTGATCGTGTTCCAAACTATCTCGTCATCGACTTTGTGATAGCCGTGCCGCAGAATGTCTCCCATTCTGCAAAAACCGCTCCAGTCGGGGCCAGGGCAAAGTGAGTGGGCGCTGTCGCCCAATCTTTTCGCCGCTTCCGTGATAATTTGCAGCTGCCGCTCGACAGCCGACTTGGTCTTCAGATCCCCCCTGTATTTCTCAAAACCCACCCCGCTAAGGAAAGCATCGATGTGATTGATGCCCTCTAGAATGTCCCGAAGGTGGGTGACGTCGCTCCTAAAAGGCAAGGACTGCCTCGTGGAGAGCTTTGGAACGGACTGGCTCTCGCATCCATTCGGGAGAGGACAGCTCGACAGGCGCGCCGAGCAGGCGACTCAATTGCCCTTGCAGGCTTCCGATCTTGACCAGGGTCAATCGCTTCGACTTGTCGAACTCAGCCAACAGGTCGACATCCGATTCGGCAGACTCCTCCCCGCGCGCGACGGAGCCAAACAAGTGCAGATGAACGATACCTGCAGCCTTCAGCTCAGGCTCGTGGGCTCGCAATATTCGGATGACGCGTAACTTGTCCATCGTCGGGATACCCTCTTAATGTTACACCGGGTCGACGCTGCGCCTAAACCTTACCATTGCCCTCAGTGATCTCAAATATGGGATTTCTGAGCGCATTGCTCGTACGAACGGGCCACCCACCAGAGAAGTACGGCGAAACGGAAAAGTGCTTTTGCTGCGCGTGCGCGGGGGAACGTTATTACGAGCCGCTCTAAACGCGCGCTTAGAAAATTTCACTCGCCTTTCTGGGGGGAGGCTCACTGTTTCAGGTCAGCGGGCCAGTTGGTAACTAATGTGAGGGGTTCGGTGATGGATTGCGGGAGAACGGTGTTCATAACGAACTTCTTGCCGTCGGCGGAGACCGCGTAAGGCCCCTGGGGACCGCTTACGGTCGTGGTTTTGAATAAGGAGTGAGGTGTACCGAGTTGCAAGCTTGAGCCATTCGGTTGAACCTCGACCGCCATGATCTGCTGGTCCGCGAAAAAGTAGAGTTCTTTGCTGTCCGTCCGCCATTTTGGGTCGGCTCCGCCGGCGGTGGAGACCTGCCAGCGGCCGCTGCCGTTCGGGAACGGCTGGATGTAAACCTCGAAGCGGCCAGTTTCGTCGTTGGCATAGGCCAGCCATTTGCCATCGGGCGAGAAAGAGGGCGTCACATCCACGAAGTTTGTGATGACCAGTGGAAACGGTTTTTGGTCGCCGGACTTATCGGCAAATATGGGCAGAGCCCAGATGTCCCAGCCAGTCGTCGATTTCGGATCGAGCCGCATGTAAGCGAGGTACCGGCCGTCAGGGGAGACGGAGAATGGCGTGGCGCGCAAACCGGGAGTCTCAAGCAGCTTCTCCTTATTGCCTGTGCCGTCGGCGTTTTGACGATAAATGGAATCCTCAGTACCAGGTGGGCCGTAACTGAAGACGATGGATTTTCCGTCGGGCCACCAAGCCGGTCGGGCGCTGTATAGCGGGCCAAAGGTGATGCGGGTTTTAGTGTGGCGTACAAGATCGACCACCCAGATGTCGGCGATGCCGTTGGTCTCGATGGCAACGGCCAACTTGCTTCCGTCGGGAGACAGATGGGGCCAGAAGTAATCTGCGGTTTCGGGGAGTGCCGGCTCACCAGGCTTGCCAGCGGCGTCGTACCAGACCAACCGAGAGCCTCCGCTTGCCGACCCGTGCTGATAGAGCAGCTCGCCGTTGGCCGAGACGGTCAGAATGCCCCGCCACACATCGGTGTTGACGGCGACGTGGTCGGCAAGGGGTTTGGCTTCGCCCTCCAACGCGAGACTGCGCAAATTCAAATGTTGCGCCACCAGGGTGTTGTCGCGCACGAACAATAGGTGTCCCGAAGCATAGACGGCGTTGGAATCATTGCGCAGCAGCAGTTTGCCTTTCTTGGTGTCGAGCGCGGCGAGGTAGATACCGCTGTCTGTGTTCGTCATACCGTGGGCGAAATATAGGAAGTGCTTGCCATCAGGAAGAAATTCCGGCCAGCGATGGGAACTCTCCTTGGAGTCGAGGGTGGTCAGAGGGACCGGCGTGCCCCCGGCAGAATCGACGCGCACCAGGGCCGAGGTTGACGTGGGCGAAAAAATGATTGTGCCTTCCTTGTTCCATGTTCCTCCGCGTCCGCTGACTGCGTCGCAAAGAGCCTGTGGGGGACCACCGCTCGCGTCGACCTTGTTCAGCTTGCCTGCGGCGAAGAACGCGACATAGCGGCTGTCGGGGGACCAGAAGGGATAGGTTGCGCCATCGGTTCCTGACATGGGCTGTGCGACTGCGGAATTTAGCGGCCGGACCCAAAGCATTTGCTTGTTTTCGGCGGTGGCTACGAAGGCGATGCGAAGGCCGTCAGGCGAGAGCGACGGCGGTCCTGCGCTGGTTCCGCTCAGCGAGAAAGTGGTTTTCTCCGGCGGAAGGATGTAGGAGTGAACGGAAACCTGCGGCGCAAGCTGAGATTGAAGATAGGCGAGTGCAAACGCGATGGCAGCAATGGCAAGCACTCCTGCCACAAGCCAGGGTAGCTGACTACCGCGCGTCGGCGCGACTGGGGCCGACTGTGCGGCAGCTACCGGCGCCTCGGCAACTGCCTGCAACTGGAGTTTCAGGTCGTGGGCAGTCTGGATGCGTTCGTCGGGATCTTTATCAAGGCAGAGGCGAATGACGCGCTCGAGTCCCGGCGGGGTCTGGGGGCGCAGAGTGCTGACGGAGGGCGGGTCCACGGCGAGAATCTGTCCAACGATGCTGGCCTGCGTTTTGCCTTCGAAGGAGCGCTTGCCGGTTACCATCTCGAACAGCATCACGCCGAAGGAGAAAATGTCGGAGCGGGCATCAGCTTCGATGCCCTGAATCTGCTCGGGCGACATATATTGGACGGTGCCAATCACGGCTCCTGCGGTAGAGAGCGGTGTGGCGGGCGAAGGCGAGGGCATGGTCTGTGTCAACGCCGCGCCAAAAACTGAGGGAGATGTACCGCTTCCTGACGCCGATGCACCCGGTGCGCCCATCGGCTTGGCCAGACCGAAATCTAGAAGCTTGGCGCCAGACTTGGTGAGCATCACGTTGCCGGGCTTCAGGTCGCGGTGCACGACTCCGGCGCGGTGGGCTTTTTCCAGAGCATCGGCAATCTCGACGGCGATGCTCAGTACCTGGTCGGGAGTGAGCGGCCCCTTCTTTAATCTTTCGGCCAGAGATTCCCCTTGCAGGAACTCCATTACGAGGTAGTCGATTGGGCCTTCGTGTCCCACATCGTGCAGCACGCAGATGTGCGGATGCTGTAATTGGGAGATGACCTTGGCTTCGCGTTCGAAACGGACGCGGAGTTCCGCGCTGGCCACTAGTTGAGCGTTCAATACTTTGATGGCAACCGTGCGGTCCAATCGGGTATCGCGAGCGCGATACACTTCGCCCATGCCACCGGCGCCGAGCGGCGATTCGATTTCGTAAGGCCCAAGTTTAGTGCCAGAGGCCAGAGCCATGCGTGGCCGTAATCATAGCAGGTGCAGCACTCGCCGACGATCGCATGAAAGCGGCAAGAACGATATCAGGGTGCTACCAGCAATGGTCAGGACGCAAACGAGCGTTCGCATGCGTATGCAAGTCTCAGAATGGTGCTCTCGTCGAAATGCCTGCCCAGGATCTGCAGGCCGATCGGCAATTTTTCTTTGGTTTCTCCGCAGGGGACTGAGATACCCGGAATGCCTGCGAGGTCAGCGGTGACCGTGTAGATATCTGCCAGATACATAGCCAGGGGATCGTTCGATCTCTCGCCCAGGCGAAAGGCGGCGGTGGGACTGGTGGGGGTGACGATGGCGTCAACCTTATTGAATGCCTGGGCGAAATCGCGAGCGAGCAGCGTGCGCGCTTTTTGGGCTTTCAGATAATAGGCGTCGTAGTATCCGGCGCTGAGGGCGTAGGTGCCGAGCATGATGCGACGCTTCACTTCGCGGCCGAAGCCTTGCTCACGGCTGCGGCGGTACATCTCCGAGAGCGACTTCGCACTGGCTGCGCGGCGGCTGTAGCGGACGCCGTCGTAGCGGGCGAGATTCGAGGAAGCCTCTGCGGTTGCGATCAGGTAATAGGTGGGAATTGCATAGCGGGTGTGCGGGAGCGTCACTGGAACGATCTCGCTGCCCAGAGCTTTCAGCTTGTCGATGGCGGATTCGACTGCCTGGCGGACTTCACGGTCGAGGCCTTCGCCGAAGTACTCTTGAGCGACACCGAGTTTGAGCCCGCGAATAGGCTTTTCGAGTTCGGCTACATAATCAGGCACGGGAACATCGGCGGAGGTCGCGTCCATCGGGTCGCGGCCGGCAATTGTGCGCAAGACGGTCGCCGCATCTTTTACGGTCTTTGTGAGCGGGCCGATGTGATCGAGCGACGAGGCGAAGGCGATCAAGCCGTAACGCGAGACGCGGCCGTAGGTGGGCATGAGTCCGACGACGCCGCAGAAGGATGCCGGCTGGCGGATCGATCCGCCGGTATCGGAGCCAAGAGCGGCTACGGCCATGTCGGCGGCGACCGCGGCGGCGGAGCCGCCTGACGATCCGCCGGGGACGCGGGTCAGGTCGCGGGGATTGCGCACGGGATGAAAGGCTGAGTTCTCGTTCGACGAGCCCATGGCGAATTCATCGCAGTTGGTCTTGCCTAAGACGATCGCGCCTGCCGCCTCAAGGCGCGCGACTGCGGTGCAATCGTAGGGAGGGATATATTTCTCGAGGCTTTTCGATCCGGCTGTGGTGCGAACGCCTCGGGTGGAAATTACGTCTTTGATTGCAAATGGAACGCCCCCCAGAGATGGCAAGGCTTTGCCTTCGGCGGCCATGCGATCGATGCGGTCGGCTTGCTCGAGAGCGCGCTCTTTGCTGAGCGTGAGAAAAGCGCCGATCTCGCCATCTTGCTTTTCGATTCGCGCATAGTGATCTTCGAGCAGGGACAGGGCTGTAAATCTTCGCTCCTGGATGGCCGAGCGGGTTGCGTCGATGGTGAGTCCGGCGAGTTCCATGCTTCAGAGATGTCTTTCAGAAACTGGCTTTGGTTTCTGCGAGATTGCGCGGCTATGGCGCCGCACTTTACCTTTCGATCACTTTCGGGACGCGGAAGAAAGTTCCGTCAGAATCCGGAGCATTCGCGAGCGCGGCTTCCTGGGACAACGACTTTCGCAATCCCTCGACGATGTCTTCACGCATTGCGCAGGCAAACTTTCCGGTGCCTTCGCTGGATTCGACTGTGTTGTAACTGACGGAAACCTGAGCCATTGGTTTGATGTTGGACGTATCGAGTTCGTTGAGCATGCCGATGTAATCGAGAATCGAGTTGAGATCGCGAAGCAGGCCGGAGCGCTCTTCGGCGCTGAGTTCGAGGTTTGCCAGATCGGCGACGTAACTGACTTCTTTTTCGGTAACCTTCATGCGTTCAGTTGTGCAGGACGTTTATGTACGACGTTTATGCATCGCGCTTATGCGCGGCGAACTACAAATTCGATCCGGCTTATTTTTTCGGTGGAATAGCGATTCAGGCTGGCGAGATAACGCGCGGCCAGGCTTTGCATTTCGCATTTCCATCCCGCGTCGGGCACCTCGACGTAGAGGATCGCGTTAGAGAAATTCAGCGCGCGAGTTCGATCTGCCACGACCGAGCCGCAAACCAGGGGCCAGGCGAGAAGCGGGATTTGTTCCTGCGGAACGCGCCGGAGCGAACCTTGAAGCAGCTTTTCCAATCCGGTGGCGACTTGCTGCACGGCGGCTCCTCCTTAATTAAACGTCAAGGGTACCTGCTGAGAATTCCGATTCTAGCACCGGCATGGAAACTAATTCTTACGGTGAGCAACATCTTCACCGCGGAAATTCGCGGCGGATGTATTCCAGGGCTGCATCGCGCGAGACCAATTGTCCTTCGAGCTGGGCGTCTTCTACCGCTCCCAGAATTTCCTTGAACTTCGGCCCGGGTCGATATCCAGCCGCGATTAAATCGTCGCCGTTTACGAGGGACGATGGACGGATCGTTTCTTCCGGCGTCTCTGCCAGCTTTTGGCGGAGGAAATTGTAAGTGGCGAGGTTTCGATGGCTGGCCAGGCTATCGGCGCGATGCAGCGCGAGGTGTTCATGGAATGCGGGGAGGCGCATGAATCTTTTGAGGGTCGATTCTTTCATGCGGGAGACGTGCCCAAAGCGCATGTGGTTGTCGACCAGCGCGAGAATCCGGGTGGTGTCGTCATTCGAGAAGCGCAGGCGTTTGCAGATCGCTTCGGCGATCTTGACGGCTACTTCGACGTGGTTATCGAAACGGATGCGGTCGGGGCCGACTCGGAAAGTTGCGGGCTTGCCGACGTCGTGCAGCAGCGCGCCCCAGGCCAAAGTGGGCGGGCAGGGATGCGGCAGGTTATCTAGAAGAAGCAGCGTGTGCTGGAAGACATCGCCTTCGGGATGAAACTCGGGCGGCTGCTCCACACCTTTCATTTTGGCGATCTCTGGCAGCACTTCTGGCAGTAATCCGGTTTCATCGAGTATGAGAAAAGCGCGGTGTCCGTGGCCCTCGGTCAGCATGCGCGTAAGCTCGTCGCGAACGCGCTCGCGCGAGACTATTTTTATTTCGGCGGCGTGACGCTCGATGGCCGCCAGCGTTTCTGCTTCGATCACATATTCAAAACGGGCGGCGAAGCGGACGGCGCGCAGCATGCGGAGCTTGTCTTCACCGAATCGGCGCTCGGGGTCGCCGATGGCGCGAACGATGCCGGCTTCGAGGTCTTTCCGGCCGCCGACGAAATCGAGGACTTCGCTGGTGAGCGGATCGAGCATCATGCCGTTAATGGTGAAGTCGCGGCGGAGGACGTCTTCGCGCGGGCTCTGGGTGAAGCGGACTTCATCGGGATGGCGGCCGTCGGAGTAGGCCAGATCGCTGCGGAAGGTGGCTACTTCGATGGTCTGGCTTTCGGCGGCGGGGTTTTCTTCTGCACTTTCCGCAAAAGACTTAACCACAGAGGGCGGCGTTTTGGGAACGAGGACCACTCCGAAGTGCACGCCGACTGCGTAGGCGTCGGGGAAAATCTCCATTACTTGCGCTGGTGTCGCACTGGTCGCAACATCGTAATCCGCGGGCTCACGGCTCAGAAGCAGATCGCGGACGCATCCGCCGGCGAGATAGGCCTGGAAGCCGCGTCCGCGGAGGGCTTCGAGGATTGAAATGGCAAACTCCTTCGACATTGAGATAGCCGAGAGTACAGCAATAGCGACCGCTTTGAATTAAGCTAGCGAGTACGTTTCTTTGATTTTTATTATGCCAGACGCTTACATCCTGGGCATTGAGAGTTCTTGCGACGAGACTGCGGCCGCGGTGGTGCGTTCGGGAGAGCAGGTGATCTCGAACGTGGTGGCGTCGCAGATCGCCACGCACCAGCCTTACGGCGGAGTTGTACCGGAACTGGCTTCGCGGGAACATTTGCGGGCGATTGTTCCGGTAGTGCGGCAGGCGCTGGCGGAGGCGAAGCAGAGTTATGAGTCGCTCGATGCCATTGCGGTCACGCAGGGGCCGGGTCTGGCGGGAGCGTTGCTGGTTGGGATCAGTTATGCGAAGGCACTGGCGTTCGCGCTCGATAAGCCGCTGGTTGCCGTGAATCATCTGGAGGGGCACATTCACGCGGTGTTGCTGGAAGAGCGGCAGAAGGGCAATCACGAGGTGCATTTTCCGGTGCTGGCTCTGGTGGTTTCGGGAGGGCATACACATCTTTATTTGGCGGCCCGGCGTTCAGCAGCTCAAAATCCGGCGGGTGGGAGCGAGAGCGGATGGACTTATGAAAATATCGGGCACACGCGCGACGATGCGGCGGGCGAGGCCTTCGATAAGGTTGCGAAGCTGTTGGGATTGGGCTATCCGGGAGGGCCGATTGTCGACCGGCTCGCCGCGCATGGAGATGCGACCGCGGTGAAGTTTCCTCCGGCGCAAATCAAGCATCGCGACCGGCGCGAGCATCGCGCAGCATCAGCGGTTGAAAGCGAGGGGCCGCGCTTTGATTTTTCTTACAGCGGGATTAAGACCGCGGTATTGCGCTATGTGGAAGTTCACGAGATGCGGGGTTCGATCGATGAGCGCCGGGTGGCGCTGGCGAAGATTCCCAAGCCGCAGCTTGCGGATTATCTGGCCAGTTGCGATAAGCGGACGCTCGATCTGGTGGCGTCTTTTCAGCGGGCCATTGTCGAGGATCTGGCGGGAAAGACTCTGGCAGCGGCTCGCGCTTATGATGCTGCCACGCTTTTCGTGACCGGCGGCGTTGCGGCGAATAATGAATTGCGAACGACATTTGAGCGGCGTGGAGCGGAAGAGGGATTGCCGGTGTATTTTCCGTCGCGGCCACTTTCGACCGACAATGCGGCGATGATTGCGGCGGCTGCGTATCCCAAATTTCTGGCGAAGGAATTTGCGGCGCTCGACTTTTCGGCCGAGGCGAGCCTGGCGTTACGTTGACTGGCTTACCGGAAAGACGGGAGAGAACCGGCAAAGAAGAGTTCTTACTTGCCTGCCCCCTGTTCGCGAGTTTTCTTCATGACGGCAGCGAGGGCTTTGTCGAGTTGGCCCTGAATATCGATGTCTTTGTAAATCGCGAAGTCGGCGCGCTTTTCTTTTTCGTCGAAGCCGCTGGCGCGCCCGGCAACAATAATGACGGGTATGCCGGCGGTGCCGGGTTTGCTTTTGAGCGCGGTGATAAGTTCGCTGCCTGACATTTTTGGCATCTGCATGTCAGTCACGATCAGATCGGGATGCACGCGTTCGAGAATCTGCAGGGCTTCCACGCCGTTGGTGGCGGACTCCACGGTGAAGCCGCGCTCCTCGAGGAAGCGGCACACGGTGTAACGGATCAGCATGGAATCGTCGACGACGAGCGCGACGGCAGACATGAGCTTACACGTGCGCGAACGCACGCCCCCGGCCTGAAGACTAGCAGGGGCACACTCCCGGCAACAAGGTGGAAACGAGCGCGTGAGGTTACTAAAGTGACCGTCTATCCGCGTCCGAGGAGCGTCAGGACTCTTGCGCTTCTTCCTCGACGCGTTCTTCGATGCTCATGTCTTTGAGTTCGCTGGACTCGAAGACTTCGCGGCACTCGAGGCACTCGACAAATTCGGCATCTTCGTCACGGCTGACGATTTGAACGCGCGGATGCTTGCAAGGCTGGCTGGGCTTTTGAGGCTGCGAGAACGGCTTTGAGGTCATAAATCCGGAAGCGCCGCCCTCATTAAATGCAACGTTGGGCAGATTCGCGGGAATTTCCGGTATTTTAGCCCGGCTTTCGCACTTGTCAAGCCCCTCGTTGTAATCCACTGAAGTTTGGACGGCGAGAGCAGTTGCGGATCTCTGACGCTTCGCGCGAAATGTGGGAATTCGAGGCGTTCATAATTCCGACCAAAAACATCGCCAAGAGATAAACCATTGAGATGTCATTGTTTACAGCTTAATGCGAATATCCGCCGCCGGCTGCAAGGGCTTGCACGAGATCAGATTCGGGGCGTAGAATCGATGTACGACGGAAAAGGTCGGAATTACCGTTGGGCACGCCCGAGACGGTAAAGTGAACCCGATGCTCAAGCTCACCAAGAAAGCGGATTACGCGCTGATGGCCATGAAGCACCTGGCCGACCACGCGCGCGACGGAAGCGGGAGCGCCAGTGCGAAAGATGTGGCAGATTCGTTCGGGATTCCGCCCGAGGCGCTGGCGAAGATCTTGCAGCGGCTGGCGAAGGCCGGATTGTTGCAGTCGCAGCATGGGATCAATGGCGGTTACCGGCTGGCTCGGGCGGCACATACGATTTCGGCCTTCGAGGTGATTCAGGCGATCGATGGTCCGTTATTTATAACCTCGTGCGTCACGGTGCGAGGCGAATGCGGGCAAAGTGACCGGTGCAATATCCGGGAGCCCTTGCGGAAAGTAAATGAGAGCATCGAAGCGGTGCTGAAGCGCATCAAGATTTCACATATGCGGGAAGAACCGGAGGCTGCGGTAAACGCCGCGACCAAGTCCGACGAATTAGTGACGATCGTTTAGGAGTGTGGAAAACATGACCCAAACAGGAAACAGGCAGACGGGAAACTGATCGGAACACCGAGCGTTTATGGACATTGCCAGACGGACTGAGGGCTCGAGGCTGACGGGCGAGCATTATCTGCAGGCCATGCACGACCTTTTTCTGACCCCGTCTATCCCGCTAGGAACTCGGACGGCAGCGCTGTATGTGGAGATTGAAGACACTACCTCTGACATTGGCTCGTGGCGTGAGGCAGACGATGCGCTTGACTATATTAAGCGGTATCTCGGCTTCCTCAAAAGAGCGCGGACGGAACTCACCACTCAGGTGCACTGAATTGTGGGCCTGAAGAACTAATTATTTTCTCGGAGAAACAACTATGAGCACGGATGTAAAGATCCCCCAGCAACTTCCAGTGACGAAGCACCTGGCGCCCGAGGGTGTGAAGCTGCCCATTTATATGGACAATCATGCCACCACCCCGATGGATCCGCGGGTTCTGGAAGAGATGCTGCCTTATTTCATGGAGAAGTTCGGCAACGCGGCGAGCCGCAATCACTCATTCGGCTGGGCCGGCGAAGAAGGCGTGGAGACGGCGCGTGAACGGATCGCGAAGCTGATCGGCGCCACCACCAAGGAAATCATCTTTACTTCGGGGGCGACGGAGAGCGACAACCTCGCGATCAAGGGCGTCGCCGAAATGTACCGCGAAAAGGGTAATCACATCATCACGGCCGTGACCGAGCACAAGGCCGTGCTCGATACCTGCAAGCGGTTGGAGAAGTACGGCTATCGAGTTACTTACCTGCCGGTGCAGAAAGATGGCTTGATCGATCTGGAAGATCTGAAGCGCGCCATGGATGACAAGACGATTCTGGTCACGATCATGGCGGCGAATAACGAAATCGGCGTTGTACAGCCGATTGCCGAGATCGGCAAGCTGTGTCGCGAGCGCGGCGTCATCTTCCACACGGATGCCACGCAGGCGATCGGCAAAATTCCGATCGACGTCAACAAGCAGAACATCGACCTGATGTCGATCTCGGCGCACAAGATGTACGGACCGAAGGGGGTGGGCGCCCTTTATGTGCGGCGCAAGAATCCGCGGGTGCAGATTTCGGCCATCATCGATGGCGGCGGCCACGAGCGCGGCATGCGGTCGGGCACGCTGAACGTCGCTGGAATCGTGGGTTTGGGGAAGGCGTGCGCGATCGCTTCGGAAGAGATGTCGCGCGAGGCAGTGCAGTTGGGAAGCCTGCGCGACCGGTTGCGTGACCGCATCATGAACCGGCTGGATGAGGTCTACATTAATGGCACCATGGAGCATCGCCTGCCCGGCAATTTGAACATCAGTTTCGCGTATGTCGAGGGCGAATCGCTGCTGATGGGCATTAACGACATCGCAGTTTCCAGCGGTTCGGCGTGCACCTCTGCGACGCTGGAGCCATCTTATGTATTGAAAGCTCTGGGCACGGGCGACGATCTGGCGCACAGTTCGATTCGCTTCGGCATCGGGCGTTTTAACACGGCTGCCGAGGTCGATTATGTGGCCGACCGGGTGATCGAGACTGTGGAGCGGTTGCGGGAACTTTCTCCGCTTTATGAGATGGCGAAGGAAGGCATCAATTTGAAGGATGTGAAGTGGGCAGGAGAGTAGCAGCAGTGGAAGGTTTCGAGGTTTCGTTTTTCCCTGAAGCTTTGAAGCCCGTGGAACTTTGAGACCACAAAAAACGTTTGGAGCGTGAAAAAAAATGTCATACAGCGATAAAGTAATCGATCACTACAACAATCCGCGGAACGTGGGCTCCATGGACAAAAACAGCGCCGATGTTGGCACTGGACTGGTGGGCGCACCGGAGTGCGGCGATGTGATGAAGCTGCAGATCAAGGTCAATCGCGAGACCAACGTGATTGAAGAGGCCAAGTTCAAGACATTTGGCTGCGGTTCGGCGATTGCGTCGTCTTCGCTCGCGACCGAATGGGTCAAAGGCAAGACCGTGGATGAAGCTCTCAGCATCAAGAACATGGACATCGTGAAGGAGCTGTCGCTTCCTCCGGTGAAGATCCACTGTTCGGTGCTGGCGGAAGATGCGATCCGCGCAGCCATCGGCGACTGGAAAAAGAAGCAGGAGAGCGCGAAGCCAGTGGCATCGACGGTAGCGCAGTAGGTTCCGGGCGCTGCGAGCTGCGCGCTCGGCGGCTAACGGCGCCGGTGAAATGGCGACGAGAGCGCGCGGTTGGAGCTGTGCGCTTTCGAAGGTGGCTGCGCCGGGAAAATGAATGACAACTGCAACCCAACAACCCGTTGCCCAGGCGCCAGCGAAGGGTATTGCCGTGACCGATAAGGCCATCGGCAAAATTCGCTCGGCGATGGTGAAGGAAGGCATTTCGCCGGAGCAGGGCGGGCTGCGGCTGGGCGTGCAGGGAGGCGGGTGTTCGGGGCTGAGCTACAACATCCGCTTTGACACGCAGCCGCGCGAACGCGACCGCATTTTTCAATACGGAGACGTGCGGGTGTTTGTCGATCCCAAGTCATTCATCTACCTGCACGGCATGATCCTCGATTACCAGGAAACGCTGATGCAGCAGGGCTTCGTCTTCGTGAATCCCCAGGCCACTAAGTCGTGCGGCTGTGGTACCTCGTTCTCGGCCTGACCGGTGTTGTGGCGCGGCCGCCTCGGCCGCGAAAGCCTGCCACAAGCGGCCGCTGCCCTCCACAAAAGAGCGCAGGCGGACCGCGTTTTCGCTGGCCGAAAGCGCAAGTGTACGGACGTGTGAAGTCGTATGAACAAAACCTTGACCACGATTGGTTCGAAGCCCGTACCCGAAGGAACACAGACCTGCTGGTCGTGCGGGACGATGCGAGCGACGCACTTCTGCGAGGCTTGCGGCAAGGTGCAGCCTCCGGCGCCGGTGGATTATTTTAAGTTTTTCGGATTGCCATGGAAGCTCGACCTCGACCTGACCGCTTTGAACCGGGATTTCTATGAGCTAAGCCGCAAGCTGCATCCGGACCTGAATGCGCGGGCGGAAAGCGATGAGCAGGAGTGGAGCTTGCAGCAGACTTCGCAGCTGAATGACGCTTACCGCACGTTGAAAGATCCGATCAAGCGGACTGAATATCTACTGAAGCTGGAAGGGGTGGAACTGGAAGAGCAGTCGAAGAGCGCGACGGAACAGGCTCGCGCGACCGGGCAGGCGAAAAAACAGATCGTGCCGCCCGATCTGCTGGAAGAGGTTTTTGAATTGAATGTGCAGCTCGAAGAGTTGCGCATGCAGAAGAAGATGGGCGAAGACGATCCGGCGCTGATTGAAGAAATTGGCCGGCAGAAGCTCGAACTGGAAGAGAAACAGGAAGCGCTGCTCGAAGAATTGAAGGACCGCTGGAAGATATGGGATGGAATGATCCAGCGGGAGCACAATGGCCAGCCGGTTTCCGATGAGGAGCGCAGGCAGGAGCGAGAGAAAATGGTGGATGTGCTGAACCGGCGGAACTACATCCGGAACTTAGTGCGGGATGTGAGCGAGGTTTTAGAGAATTGAGAAATTGGGGAATTTAGTAATTGCGAAATTGAAGAAACACCGCGCCACAGGGTTTTGAATTACTCAATTACTAAATTACCCAACTACCAGATGACTTCTGATCGCATTGTCGGAATTGACCTCGGCACTACGAACTCCCTTGTGGCGTTCATGCAGGGGGAGAGCCCTGTCGTGATTCCGGGGGATGACGGTTCGAATCTGGTGCCGTCGGTGGTGGCGCTGGATGAGAAGAATCAACCGGTGATTGGAAATGCCGCGCGGGCTTCGCTGATATCAACCCCAGAGCGTGCCGTCTATTCGATCAAGCGCCTTATGGGACGCGGGTTGGAAGATGTCCGGGAGGAATTGAAGTTCTCCCCTTTCCGCCTGGCTGAGGATTTGCACGCGGGCGAAGTTTTGCGCATCAAGCTGGGGGAAAAGGATTTTACGCCGCCGGAAATTTCCGGGCTCATTTTGCGCCAGCTCAAGAGAAATGCCGAGCGATTCTTTGGCGGTCCGGTTACGAAAGCCGTGATCACGGTTCCCGCTTATTTCAACGATGCGCAGCGGCAGGCCACGAAAGACGCCGGACGGATCGCCGGGCTTGAGGTGCTGCGCCTGGTCAACGAGCCAACCGCTGCATCGCTTGCCTACGGCCTCGACCAGAAACAGAATGGAACGGTTGCTGTCTATGATCTGGGCGGCGGAACCTTCGACATATCGATTCTCAAGCTGCACGATGGCATTTTCGAAGTTATTGCCACGAACGGCGACACGCACCTGGGCGGCGACGACATCGACAATTTACTGATCACGATTGCGCTGGACGATATTCAGGGTGATCTCGGAACCGATCTCCGCAAGAATGCGGAAGCGGTGCAGGCGATTCGCAAAGCGGTGATTGAGGCGAAGATCGCGCTCTCGTCGCAGACTTCGACGAAGCTCGAGGTCGAGTTGCCCGGCGGCGGGCGCTATCTGCGCGAGATCACGCGTGAGCAGTTCGAGAAATTGATCCAGCCGATCATCGACCGTACGGTTGGTCCCTGCAAACAGGCGTTGAAAGATGCCGGGCTGAAGCCGGAGCAGATCGACGAGGTCGTGCTCGTCGGCGGGTCTACGCGCATTCCCAAGGTTCGGGCGCTGGTAAAGGAGCTGTTCCATCGCGAACCGCACACTGACTTGAATCCCGATGAAGTCGTCGCGCTGGGGGCGGCGGTGCAAGCGAATATTCTGGGCGGCGGCTCCGAAGCGACCGAAAACATGCTGCTGCTCGATGTGACGCCGCTCTCGCTGGGCATTGAAGTTGCTGGCGGGGTTACGGACAAGATCATTTTGCGGAACTCGACGATTCCTGCGTCGGCGACGCAGTTTTATACGACGCAAGTTGACGGGCAGGCCAATGTCGCCATTCATGTATTGCAAGGCGAGCGTGAACTGGCTAAAGATTGCCGCTCGTTGGCTCGCTTCGATCTGAAGGGCATTCCTGCGATGGCGGCGGGAATGGCTCGCATTGAGGTGAGGTTTCTGATCGATGCGAATGGAATTTTGCACGTCTCGGCGCGCGAACAACGCAGCGGGAAGGAAGCCGAAATTGAGGTTCAGCCGAGTTACGGCCTTACCGACGAGCAAGTCGAGGGCATGATTCTCGACTCGTTCGACAGCGCCGAAGAGGATTTTCGCCAACGTCAAACGATTGAAGCTCGCAATGAAGCCGCGACGATTCTGGCTGCGCTCGACAAGGGGAAGAAAAGTTCCGCGTGGGGACAGCTTACGACCGATGAGAAGAAAAAAATCGCAAAGTTTGAAAAGGGTTTAACCGCGGTCAAGGGTGAGGAGGATTATCAGGCGATTCGCAAAGCGATTGACTTGTTGAATCAGGGTACGATGCGGTTGGCGGAGCTGATGATGGATGGCGCTGTATCGACCGCGCTGAAAGGCAAAACGATGGATGAGGCGGATATGGGCGAGGGGCCGACGGCGCCGCATCCGGTGGCGAAGGCGGAGTTTGAATGAAGAAAATTGAGAAATTTGGGAATTGAGTAATCGGGAGATTGAAGGAACCGCGCCTGATTCTGCTCTCAATTCCCCAATTACTAAATTTCCAATTACTCAATCTTGGGCTCAGGAGTTGTATGGCTGACGAAAAAAGACAATCTGCGGGAGCCGCGACGGTGGAGGCTCCCGGCGAAAACACGGTGGAAGTCACTTTTTTGCCCGAGGGCAAGACGGTGCAGTTCGAGCACGGCAAGCTGCCTTATGAAGATCACGGCAAGGAAGAGTCGCTTCTCGATGTGGCGCTGAATTATGGAATTCCGCTGGATCACGCCTGCGGCGGCAATTGCGCCTGCACCACTTGCCACGTGTGGATCAAAGAAGGCGCGGAGAATCTCTCGCCGATGGACGACGATGAAGCCGACCGTCTGGACATGGCCGCGGATTTGCAGTTAAACTCTCGTCTCGGCTGCCAGGTGCAGATTACCAAGCCGGGCAAAGTTGTCGTCGAGATTCCGGCGTGGAACCGGAATTACATATCGGAAGAACACCACTAAGAGCAGGTTGCGAAGTTTCGCGTTTCAAAGTTTCAGATTTTCACAGCCGCGGGTAGAAGCTACATCACTGAAACCTTGATACTATGACTGCCGTGAAACTTTCCTTTTCAGGAGCGTGCCGTGCCCAAGCCTCTAACCTGGGATGATGCTGAAGATATCGGGATACTGCTCTCCGAAGCACATCCGGAGGTCGACCCTCTGACCGTGCGTTTTACCGATCTGCACCGGTACGTGACCGAACTGCCGGATTTCAAGGGCGATCCGAAAACTTCGAACGAGGGCAAGCTCGAAGCCATTCAGATGGCTTGGCATGAGGAGTTTCAGGACCGCACGCAAGGATAGGCGCTGCGCCAGCCGGCGCTTCCCCACTTTTTACATTTCCGTGACAACTTCGCAGAGACGCCCGAATAAGCTCATTCAAACCTGCAGTATCTTCTCTCTCTGAAGAAACGCAAGGGGCGCGGCGATTGCCGTGCCCCACTTTTCTGAATGGCAAAGGGGGTGAGCCGAGCTACTTTCGCCGCCAGCGGACCCCATCTTTTGTATTTTCGATGAGAATGCCGGCTCCGGCTAATTCGGCGCGCAACGAGTCTGAAAGCTGAAAATTGCGGGCTTTACGGGCGGCTTCCATTTCTTCAATTTTCTGTTCGATATCGGCTTCGGAGAGCTGAGCGGCTCTGACCAGTTCGCGAAGTTCGGGGCTGATTTCCTGTTCTCGTCCTTCGGATGGCGCCCAGTCGAAAATCTGTTTCATCTTTTGGCCGTCATCGTCTTTGAGCACAGCGAAAATCTCGTCGAATTTTTCGAGCGCTGACAGCAGCGGGGCGACATCCTCAGATCTGACCAGCCTGGCGTCGAGCGCGGAATTCGCCCCCCGCACCATCTCAAAAATTGCCGCCTGCGCCTGCGCGGTATTGAGGTCGTCCTCGAGGGCTGCGCGCATTTGATCGATTGCCAGCCTGGCGAGCGATTGCATTTCCGGATTGGAACCGGGCGGGAAGTTTCCGGCGGTGAGACGCTGGCGAAAATTGCGCAAACGCTCGACCGAGACAGCGGCCTGCTTCAATCCATCGAAGGTGAAGTTGAGCTGATTGCGGTAGGGCACGGACGCGAGCAGGTAGCGGATTGACGACGGCTTGTGTCCTTTAAGAACCAGGTCGCGCAGGGTAAAGAAGTTGCCGAGGCTTTTGGACATCTTCTCGCCTTCGACGAGCAGAAAACGAACGTGAAACCAGAAGCGCGCGAAGGTCTTGCCGGTCATCGATTCCGACTGCGCAATCTCGTTTTCGTGGTGCGGGAATATCAGGTCTTCGCCGCCGGCGTGCAGATCGAAGCTTTCGCCGAGTTCCTCCATCGACATGACCGAACACTCGAGATGCCAACCGGGACGGCCGGGACCGATCGCGGTATCCCACGACGCTTCGCCGGGCTTGGGCGCTTTCCAGAGGGCGAAATCGCGGGCGCTGTCTTTGTCGTATTCGTCAACGTCGACGCGTGCGCCGTCGAGCATTCCGCCGAAATCTTTTTTCGAGAGGCGGCCGTAGCGAGGAAAGCTTGCGATGCGGAAGTAGTACGAGCCATCTTCGGTGCGGTAAGCGATATTCCTTTCGGCCAGCTTGGCGACAAAATCCGCCATCTCCGGAATGTGTTCCGTAGCGCGAACCAGCAACGGCTGCTCGATTCCGATCATGGCGGCGTCTTCGAGAAAGGCCTTCTCGTATTTCGCCGTGTACTGCTGGACGCTCACTCCGGCGCGGGCGGCATTGCGGATGATCTTGTCATCGACATCGGTAATATTCATCACATAACGGACGTTGTAGCCGGACTGGCGCAGAAAGCGTTGCAGCATGTCGACCGCTACGAAGCTACGGAAGTTGCCGATGTGCCCGTAGTCGTAAACTGTGGGGCCGCAGGCGTACATGCGAACTTCTTTACCGCGCAGCGGGCGGAACTCCTCGATCTGTGCGGACATGGTGTTGTAAATGCGAAGAGCCATAGTGGGCGAGCGGTTGCGAAGAACTGGCAATGGAAAACCAGCAACGGAGAACCAGCAATTCTAGGGGTACGCCGGAAAGCGGGTCAACTGGCGCGCAGGCCGGGTCCGGTGTTTGCCGGGGAGTGGGCGGGCAGCGAATGCGAGTGGACGCGGAGCCGGTGCTGCACCAGAAAAACGTAGTGCAGGGCCGAGAGGATGGTGAAGGCAAAGGTCGCGCGCAGAAAGACGGTGCGGGTAATCCATATCCAGCGGGAGCTGCGGATGGCGTAGAGCATTACAAAGAAGACAGCGGCGATCTGGGAAAAAGTGTTCGCCTTGCCGAAGATGCTGGGGCGAAAATCGCGCAGTCCTGAAATCGCGAAGAGGACCGCGCTGGCGGCGAGGATGGAAATATCTCGGCTGAATACCAGCACGGTAAATTTCCATGGAATGCGATGGAGAATCGAAAGCACGAGAAACATCGTGCTCAAAAGAAGTTTGTCGGCGATGGGATCGAGATATTGGCCGAGCAGGGTTTGCTGGTGCAGTTTGCGGGCGAGCAATCCATCGAGGCCGTCGCTGAAACCGGCGACGACAAAGAGTACCAGCGCCCAGAAGTAGCGGCCGTCGACCAGTTCGATCACAATGAAGGGCACGAACGCCATGCGCAGGAGGGTCAACTGATTGGGCGTGGTGAATATCTGGGAAAATTTCATGCTGGAGCCTTGCTGGAGCGAACTCCAGTTCTCGCGGCGATGGTCAAAGGGACACCGGGCTGGGAAGTCTCCCGGATACTCAAAATTTCGCCTGGATCCAGACCCGTCTTGGCTTCAAAGCGCTGCGAGAGGGAAGGAAGATTGCCATCGGGCAGGTCGAGTTCGATGCGCTCGATGCGGTGCATGGGGAAAAAGACGACAGCCGGAGTGAAAGGCTCTCCATCTTTCACCATCACGGCAAGGTCTTCGAAAGACGCCAGCTCGACTCCGCTGAGGCTGAGGCCTTCGGCGCCCAGAGCAAGAATTGTGCCCCAGAACTTGTCGCGGGGATTGCCCAGCGTGACCACAACCATCGATCCCGGCGAAAAAGGAGCGGCAGCTGAAGCTTGCGCTGGCGAACCGGCAGGCTTCGGTTGAGAATCTTTCGCCATGCAACGATTGTCGCCGCGCGGGTGCGAATTGGCAACTGCGGAGCATTGAGAGCCATACGCAACGTTGCGGAACGCCGCCAGCGACATTAGAATAAAGGCCAGCGTAGGCGCGTAGCTCAGTTGGTTAGAGCGCTACCTTGACACGGTAGAGGTCAGGAGTTCGAGTCTCCTCGTGCCTACCATTTATCTGCCAGCGGTTGCCGGCCTGCATCCCTCCGCAATTGAAATTTCCCGGGAAATCAGAGGGGCAATAAATTTTGCTTGACATATTCCCATATCGGAATATATATTCTGGCTATGGCACGAGCGGCGACTTCGTCGGATGCATTTAACGCTGTGGCGGAGGCGCGGAGGCGCGAGATTCTTCAGTATCTGGCGCACGAGGAGCGGACCGTGGGAGACATTGTGGCGAAGCTGGGTCTGGAGCAGCCTTCGGTGTCGAAGCACCTGAAGGTGCTGCGCGAGGTTCGGCTGGTGCGGGTGCGGCGGAACGGGAGGCACATGCTTTATCGAACCAATGCCGAGGCGATCCGTCCCATGTACGAGTGGACGAAAACGTTTGAGCGGTTCTGGGAGCATCAGCTCAACCGGATCAAAGAACGTGCAGAAGCGAAGAGCCGGGGACCCGGCAAGACCGATTGAGCAATGAGATGAACTTTAACCTTTTGAGCTTTGCATAAGGAGGAACGATGGCTGTTATTGCGGAAGGAATTGAGAATCTGAAGATCGAGATTTATCAGGAAATTTTTGTTCGCGCCTCGCTAGAGGTGACGTTCGAGGCTTTGCTGGAACAGCTTGGGCCGGAGAACGACAGGCCTGACGGCGTGCGCATGAACATGAAGATCGAGCCGTGGCCGGGTGGAAGATGGTTTCGCGATTTGGGCAATAACAACGGCCACTTCTGGGCGGTGGTGCAGGCGATCAAGCGGCCTGCGCTGCTCGAATTCAGCGGGCCGTTGTTCATGTCGTCGCCGGCGATTTCGAATGTGCAGTACCGGCTGAGTGAAAAAGACGGCGGCACGCTGATCAAGTTCCATCACCTCGGGTTCGGTCTGATGGAAGAGGAGCAGCGGACAGGCGTGGGACAGGGATGGACTTACATTCATGAAAAAATTCGCAGGCTGGTGGAGGGTAGAGGCCCGCGGTGAGCTGGGGAGGGATTATGTGTCCAGCATGTATGGCGAATGCGGTGGTGCTGGCCGGCAGCGTGGATTCGACTGGCGGGATCACTGCCCTTGCGCTGAAGGCGTTTGGTGCACGGAGAAGGGCGTCCGGAGAAAACGAAATCTTAGAAATTTCAACAAGTGAGACTGAAAGGAGAAATGACGATGGCTACGGCAACTAGCGGAGAACTGCGGACGGCCGTGTCGCGAACGGAATGGCTTGCGGCGCGAAAGGAATTTTTACGCAAGGAAAAGGAATTCATGCGGCTGCGCGACGATTTGAGCCGGCAGCGGCGGGAATTGCCCCGGGAAAAGGTGGAGAAGAACTACGTATTCGATGGACCGCGCGGTAAAGAGACACTGGCCGATCTGTTTGCAGGGCGCAGCCAGCTGGCGGTTTATCACTTTATGTTCGGGCCGGGATGGAAAGAGGGATGCCCGAGCTGCTCGTATCTGGCGGACACGTTCGACGGCTGCGCCATTCACCTGGCGCACCGGGACGTGACGTTTCTTGCGATTTCGCGCGCTACTCTGCCGGAGATTGAGGTATTCAAGAAGCGCATGGGATGGAAATTCAAGTGGGTGTCATCTAACGGGAGTGATTTCAACTTTGATTATCACGTTTCGTTCACGCCCGAGGAACGGGCGAAGGGTAAGGTCTACTACAACTACGAGATGATGAACTTCTTCAGCGAAGAAGGCCCCGGTATGAGTGTTTTTTACAAGAACGATGCGGGAGAAATCTTCCACACTTATTCGAGCTATGCGCGGGGACTGGATCCGATGGTGGGCACTTATCAATGGCTCGATCTGGTGCCGAAGGGGCGCGACGAAGATGGACTCGCGCACAGTATGGCGTGGGTTCGTCATCATGACAAGTATGACGATGGCTATGTGGTTGACGCGAAACAGCCGTATGTAGAGCCGGCAAAGACCGAGAGCGGGTGCTGCCCGGAGAAACGAACCGCGTAATTTTTGCTCTTCACGGTTCGGGTTTTGTACGGCGCGATGCGTTAGAATTGTGGGGCAACGCTGGGATCGATGCCCAGCATTGCCCCATCTTCATTACTTGCTTACTCACCATGCCTGATTCTCTTACTTCGCAAATTCAAAGCAACGTTGAACCATCTGGCGATGCCGAACCATCGTTCGGCGATTTGCTGTCGCAATATGAGCGGAGCCACTCGCGTAAGAGTGAGGGCGGTGGAAAGCAGCTCGTGGGGACGGTCGTGACCGTCTCAGCAGACGCGGTAGTGCTCGATATTGGATTCAAAAGTGAAGGCACTTTGCCGCTGGTGGACTTGCAGACTGCCGGCCAGACGGTTAAGGCCGGCGACAAGCTCTCGGTTTCCGTGAGGGGGCGCGATGCGGAGGGGTACTATCAGCTTACGCTGGGCAAAGTTGAGCGGCCCGCGGATTGGGCTGCGCTGGAAAAAGCTTTTGCAGATAAATCGACAATCGTGGGCACCGTGACCGGCGTGATTAAAGGTGGACTGAGCGTGGACGTGGGCGTGCGAGCGTTCATGCCGGCTTCGCGCAGCGGAGTGCGGGAAGCCGCGGAGATGGAGAAGCTGGTCGGGCAGGAAATTTTCTGCCGCATTCTTAAGCTTGACGTAGCCGATGAGGATGTCGTCGTCGACCGTCGCGCCGTCCTCGAAGACGAAGAGCGTTCGGCAAAGGATCGTCTCTATTCGGAGATCAAAGAAGGCGCGGAGCTTACGGGAACCGTTCGCAGCCTTACCGATTATGGAGCCTTTGTCGATCTTGGCGGGGTTGATGCCCTGCTGCATGTGAGCGACATTTCGTGGAGCCGCGTGGCGAAGGCAGCGGATGTGCTTACGGTTGGACAGAAAGTCGACGTTAAGGTGCTCAAGATTTCCAGCGAGTCGGGGAAGCAGCGAATTTCGGTGGGCATGAAGCAGTTGCGGGCGCATCCGTGGGACGCTGTGGCGGGCAAGTATCGCGTGGGCGAACGGGTTCGGGGAACTGTGACGCGCGTTGCCGACTTTGGAGCGTTTGTAGAACTGGAGCCGGGCATTGAGGGCCTGATTCACGTTTCTGAAATGTCGTGGGGCCGAAAGTTGCGCAGAGCGGACACGCTGGTTAAACAAGGCGAGATCGTCGATGCTGTCATATTGGGGATCAGTGTCGATGAGCGCCGCATGTCGCTGGGGCTGAAGCAGGCGCTGGGTGATCCGTGGGCCGATGCTGCGCAGCGCTTTGCCGCCGGCACAGTGATTGAAGGGCCGGTGGTGAGCATCACCAAGTTTGGCGCGTTTGTTCAGTTGACTGAGGGCGTTGAGGGGATGATCCATATCGGCGATCTCAGCGCGGAAAAGCGGATTAATCATCCGCAAGAAGTGGTAAAAATCGGCCAGGTGGTGAAGGCGCAGGTGCTGGCGGTCGATAGCGAGAAACGGCAAGTACGGCTCGGGATAAAACAACTGGCGCCCAGCGGCCTCGACGAATATATCGCGGAGCGTAAGGTAGGCGACGTGGTCAGCGGACGGATCGCTCAAATTTCCGAAGGGCGGGTGCGGGTGGAATTGGGCGAAGGCGTAGAAGGCTTGTGCACGTTGGAGCGGGTGAATGCATCGGCTGCGACCGGCGCGGTTGCGCAATCCGCAAAGAGCGATTCGCGGCTGGATTTGTCTTCGCTGGGTTCGATGCTGCAGGCGCGGTGGAAGGGCGGTTCCGGCTCCGCGGAGACGAAGCCTGAGGACGTTCGCGCCGGCGAAATTAGAAAGTTCCGAATCACCAAACTGGATCCGGCTACGAAGAAGATTGAACTGAAGCTGGAATAAGACTGGGCATCCCGCCAAGGATTCTGCTCCGGCTGTTTTGCTTTTCTTTTCTTGCGTTGAGCAGGTTACTGGCTTTCCGGGCAGATTTGAAATTCCCTCCTGTCATTGACACCCGCATGGCAACGGGTGTATTACGAATCGTTATCTTTTCTTTCGATTGATTCCAAACCTATCGACCACGCAAAAGGGGATGACTCTGCCATGTGCCTGAACCGGAAGTTGCCGCTGATGTTCTGTGCAATCTGCCTGATGTCCGTGACTTCGAGCCGTCTTCTTGCGCAGGCGAAAATTGAGACCGCGAAACTGGCCGTCGAGGCGGACCAGAAAACCGGCGCTTATTCAATTCGCTCGAAGGAGAATCCGCACAGCTCGCTGACGGCGACGATGGCGGCGGAGGTAAATCACCGCTGGTTGCGCGCGAGCGATTATCCGGAACATAAGGCAACCACGGCATCGTTGAACGGCGATGCGGGACCGGAGCTGACAATTACTTACAGCGGATTATCCGGCCAGCCCAGCCTCGTTTGCAGCATTCGCCTGGGGGCGCGGGCGGAGTTCGCAGAAATCGAAACGCTGGTTCGCAACGATACGGCGGGGCAGATCACGGTTCAGGCGATTCGGACGATCGACGCGAAGAGTCCGGTGCTTGGGCTCGACGGCCCTGCGACTGCCGATCGCGTGCTTTCCGACAGTTTCAGCGAAGACCGGCCAAACATGAGCCTTCATGATTTTGCCGATGCGACCGATGGGATGCACAAAGCCGTCGGCAGCCAGCTTATTTACAACCGGCAGAGCCGGCAAAGCTTTTTTGCCGGCGCTCTGACTTCGGAGAAATGGCTGACAGTTTTGCGGCTCAGAGTGAACGATAAGAAAGACGGAATTGCCAGCTACGAGGTTGAGTCGACCGGCACGACGGAGCTGGCGAAAGACAATTCGCTGCGCGCTTCTCCGGCCGAAGACCAGGTCGAGCTCAGCCTGCCGGTTGAGCCGGGGAAAAATCTGCCTGCTGAAAAGCTGGTGGTCAGTTTTTCATCCGACTATCACACGCAACTGGAAAGCTATGGGAATCTCATCCGGCAATTGCACGCCGCGAGAGTGAACGCGCCGACGCCGATCGGGTGGTGGAGCTGGACAGCCTTTTATTTTGGGTTGACGGAGGGTCCGGCGCTGACCAATGCCGAATTTCTCAGCGCTCATCTGCGCGACCTCGGGTACACGTTCTTTCACATCGATGAAGGCTATCAGTGGGCGCGAGGCGATTACACGTCGGTGACAGCGAATAAATATCCGCACGGCCTCCGGCCGCTGGAAGAGAAGGTGCAGGGGCTTGGACTCACGCCCGGCATATGGACCGCTCCGTTCGAGATTTCCGAACGTTCGACGGTTTACGTGAATCACAAGGACTGGCTGGTGCACAACGCGAAGGGCCAGCCGATCCCGGCGGGCTGGGTGACCGAACGGCCCGATACCGCAAGGGATCTCGATCAGCTTTATGTGATCGACAGTACAAATCCGGCGGCGCAGCAGTATCTGCGCAACATCTACCGGACGCTGGTGAGAGATTGGGGAATTCGCTACATCAAGCTGGACTTCATGGACGACAGCCTGATCGAAGGATATTATTACCGCCCGAATACGACCGCGCTGGAGGCTCAGCGAATTGGGTTGCAGATTATTCGCGAGGCCGTGGGCGACGATGTGCTGCTCGATAAAGACGGCAGCCCCATGCTGAATCCTGTGGGGCTGGTCGATACGGGACGGATTTCGTGCGACACCGGACACACGTTCGACGCCAGCCGCGATGCGGCGCCCGGAATTGCAGCGCGCTATTACATGAATCGCAATTACTACGTCAGCGATCCCGATGCATTTTCAGTTTCTCACCAGGCCTATGCGGCGCAACAGGATCACGGCGGCGAAAGAGCGCTGACACTCGATGAAGCGCAAGTGGCGATCGCGCTGGCTGCGGTTTCCGGCGGCATGTACGAGATTGGCGATGATTTGCCGACTCTTTTTCTCGATGCCGACCGCATGAACCTGTTGAAGAACACCGATCTCCTGAACATGGCGCGTTATGGTCACGCCGCCAAGCCGCTTGACCTGATGAATTATGCCGCTGAGGACGAGATGCCGAGCATATTCCTGTTGCGCGAGAGCAAGCGGCAAACGATTCTGGCAGTTTTCAATTGGACAGAAAAAGAGCGCGAGCATGATTTTTCGTTTGCGAGTCTTTTTTCCGATCGCGATTTGGGAAAACAAAACTCCGTGACCGATATTTTTGGCGGAAAGCTGGTTACGGAAAATCAGTCTTCATTCTCGATGAAGGTTGCGCCGCATTCGGTGCGGATGCTGAAGATTATCGATACATCGATTCCCGCTTCTGCGCCGACGGTGAAAGTACAAGCGCCGGAGAAGATCGAAACTGGAAGGAATGCAGCGTTTTCAGCGGGGCCCGGCGACAACGGCGTGGCCGCGCTTTCGTACCGCTGGGACTTTGGAGATGGAACCGGCGCCGAGGGTGCGAGTGTTCATCATGCTTACACTCACACCGGCAGCTTTACGGTGCGGCTGACCGGGGATGGAATCGAGGGAGTTCCTTTCGAAAAGTCTTATGAGGTTCAGGTTGCGGGGACCATCGATACGATCTTCCGGCCGGAGTTGTATCAGCACATTCCAGACGAGCGATAAACTTCGGATTTATGCAGGTATTTACCGGTTGCTTTTTGCTTATGTTTTGTTAGTATTTGTTGCGATTACTTTCGTATGCTTTTTCTTTTCTTATGAATTCTCTCTCGAGACTGATCGACCTTCCGCAGGACGAAAGAGAATCCCGCGGTCTATTGCACACCCCCAAGGAGGTTCACCAGCAGCCCGAGAGCTGGCTCGCGACCTACGGGCTATTCCGGCGACGGCATCGGGAGATTCGAACTTTTTTGCAGTCTGCGGGCGTCTTTGCGGAGGCTGGGCTTCGTCCGACGATCTTTTTGGTGGGCGCGGGAACTTCGGATTACGCGGGCCGCGCACTGACACAGCTTCTGCGGCATTGCTGGCAATGTGAGGTGCAGGCGGTTCCGAGCACTGACCTGTTGACCCATACTGAGGAGTCGCTCGTTCCCGGTCGCGCTTATCTGTGGATTACGCTTTCGCGTTCGGGAGAAAGCCCGGAGGGAATCGCAGTAATCGAGCGGGCGTTGAAAGACCATCCCAGCATTCATCACCTGATTGTGACTTGCAACGCGCAGGCCAAAATGCTGCGAATGACTCGCGGCCGCGAGCAGGTGTTGGGAATTGCGTTGCCCGATGAAGTCCACGACCGGGGATTGGCGATGACCAGCTCATTTTCGAACATGGTGGTGTTCGGACAATGCCTGGCGCATGTGGAAGGTCCTGAGCGGTACGAGGCGGTCTTGAAGCAGGTGGTCGAAGCAGGAACGAACTTTCGCGGGGCCGCGGCGGACCTTGCCCATGAACTTGCCAATGAAGATTTCACGAAGGCGTGTTTTGTGGGATCGGGCGCATTGAAGGCGGTGGCAACCGAATCTGCACTGAAGGTGTTGGAGCTCACGGCGGGACGAATTCAGACCATGTCGGAATCGGCGCTGGGGTTGCGTCACGGGCCGATGGCGGCGATCGATGAACAGACACTTCTGGTCGCTTTTCTTTCTGGAGACGAACGGGTTCGACGGTACGAGTTGGACTTGTTAGAGGAGATTGGGAAAAAGCGCCTGGTCAGCACTCGCGTAGCGGTAAGTGCGAGTGCGAACGCCAGCATCGAGGACGTGGCCGAGCGAGTTCTGGTGTACAGGCCTTCCCTGACGATCGCAGACGACTATCGCCCGCCGTTGGATGCGATGTTTGGGCAATTGCTGGGATTATTTTTTTCGTTACGCTGCGGGCTGAAGCCGGATTGTCCCAGCCCGAGCGGCGCAATCAGCCGGGTTGTGCAGAATGTCCCGATTCATACCTGAAATCAAAAACGACGTGTTCAGCGGGAGGCATCTACCATGAACCAACCGTCGCGCGGCTTGTTACTCAGTGTGATCGCGGTTGTGAGTCGGCAACGCCCGCTGCTTCTGGCTGCATGGTTCCTTGGCGCAGCCGCGATTTTGCCCGCCTTTGCGCAGAAAGACACTGGAAGCATCGCCGGCCTGGTGAAGGATTCTTCGAACGCAGTTGTCGAAGGCGCGAAGGTGACAGTAACCGACGCTGACCGCGGAACGCAGGTGACCACCCGGACTAACGTCCAGGGCGAATACCTGGTTAGTCCGCTGAAGGTGGGCCAATACCAGGTCACTATTGAAAAGACAGGATTCAAGAAAGCGTTGGCCGGCCCGGTCACGGTTGACGTGCAGGAGCGCCTGGCAGTCGATGTGACACTGCAGGTTGGAACGATCTCCGAATCGATGACGATCACATCGATCAGTCCGCAACTGGAGACCGAAACCTCGGGACTCGGCCAGGTGCAAGACAGCCACACGATTGAAACGCTTCCGCTCAACGGGCGAAACTACGCGCAACTGGCCTTGCTGGGCGCGGGCGTGGGCCCGGCAGAACCGGGATCGCGGGTAGAGACTTCGTATGGATTCAGCTCCAACGGGTCGCGTTCCCTGCAGAATAACTTCCAGCTCGATGGCGTCGATAACAATTCCGATCTGGGTGACGTGCTGAATGGCAGCGCATATGTAATTCAGCCTTCGGTCGACGCGCTGGCGGAGTTCAAAGTTCAGACTAACGCTTACAGCGCGGAGTTCGGACGCGGCAACGGGGCGGTGATGAATGCCGTGATCAAGTCGGGTACGAACCGGTTCCACGGCGATGTGTGGGAGTTTCTGCGGAACGACATATTCGACGCGCGCAATGCGTTCGACGAATTCGGGCGGCAGGAGTACCGGCAGAATCAGTTTGGGGCGACGCTGGGCGGGCCAATCGTCAAGAACCGCCTATTTTTCTTTGGAGATTATGAGGGCCTTCGCAGACGGCAGGCTTTGCCGCAGCTGGCGCTGGTTCCCACGCCAGCCGAGATCAGCGGGAATTTTTCGTCGTTCATGACCGTATCTCCGGCGAATGAGGTTAAGGCCGTAGATGCCGCTGGAAACGTCACAAAACAGGTCGCGGTCGATTGCAGCGGCAACCCAACCTATCAGGGTGAGATTTTCAACTCCTATCTGACACAAGTTTCAGCGCTGAATCCGGATGGCTATTGCAGCGTGCCGATTGGAGCGGGCCCGGGAGGCGTTCCGACAAACGTTTTTCCGGCAGGACTGATCGATCCGCTGGCGGCGAGATTATCGGCGCTGTTTCCCACACCGAATGTCAACATCAATGGCTCCAACTTCCTGGCTGAGCCGAAGCAGAGTTTCGATCAGAACAATTTCGACGTTCGCATCGATTACACGATCACCGATCGCGATTCATTTTTTGGACGCTTCAGTTATGAGGATCAGCCCGGCTTCATCCCGTCGCCATTCAACAATGCCCTCGACGGCGGCTCGTTTCAGGATGGCTCTCAGGACAACTCCTACCGCAGCGCGGCGATCAGCGAGACGCATACTTTTTCATCGAACACAATCAATGAGCTGCGCTTGGGGTACAACCGCATCAATTCGCACCGCTTTCAACTGAATTCCAACACGAACGTGGCCGCGCAATTGGGATTTCCGGGAGTTCCGTTCGGGCCGGATAACGGCGGCTTGCCGAACATTAACATCGACGACGGCACGGCGACGATCGGCAGTTCGGGCTTTCTGCCGTCGATTGAAAAACAAAATACCTATGTGATCGATGAAAACCTGACCAAAGTTCACGGGCGGCACTCGATGAAATTCGGCACCGAGCTGCGGTTCATCGAGTTCACGATTTTCCAGCCCGCGGCATCCCGCGGCACGATGGATTTTGCCAGCGACTTTACCGACAATGCGGCCGCTCCCACCACTGGGGGCGAAGCCTTTGCCACGTTCCTGCTGGGCATAACCGATGGAGCGACGATCACTAACCAGCACAACGTTGACTACCATCGCGGCGACTTCTCATGGTTCGCGCAGGATGACTTTCGCGCTGCACCTAAATTGACGCTCAATCTCGGCCTGCGCTATGAACTCTTCACGACGGTGAAAGCGAGGGACAACGAAGAGGCGAATTTCGACTTCGCCACCGATTCCCTTGTCGTGCCCAAGGGCCAGCAAGCCGTGCTCACACCGACCATCGCTTCGTATATTCCTATCCAGAGAAACGGCAGTGCGGGATTGATCTCGCCGGACTTGACCACCTTCGCGCCCCGCGTTGGTCTTGCTTACCAGATTACCGATAAGCTGGTTTTGCGCACGGGCTACGGAATTTTTTACGGCGGCGAGGAGAATGGGCCGTTTTCGAATCCGAGTCCGGGATTCAACCCTCCGTTTTTTGTCACGGAGAACTTTACCGAGCCGTGCGGCCTGCCAGCGGCGAATCCGAATCCCAACGAACCGAACTGCGCGGTTGTGGGCCCGGGAAATGTGCCGCTGAGTTCGCTGTCGCAGGGTTTTCCGGCAAATTCGCTGGTCGATCCAAACACGCCTACGCTATTTTCTGAAAGCTCGACGCTGAAAACTCCATTCGCTCAGCAATGGCATTTTGGATTTGAGTATCAAATGCCGAGCGAAATGCTGCTGAATATTTCTTATGCGGGGTCGCACGGGAACTATCTTTACGGCATGTACAACGGCAATGAGGCCCAACCGAATGTGGCATTCTGCACGAGCAACGGAAATAGCCCGGAAAACTGTCCAACGGCTGCGCGACGCCCGTTTCCCGCGGTCGATGGCCTGATCGATACGCTGCGCGCCAACGACTATTCGAATTACAACGCGCTGCAAGTTCATCTCGAAAAAAGACTCAGCCGCGGATTGCAATTTGGCGCCTCTTACACTTATGCCCACGCCCTGGATGACGCTTCCAGCGCCAGCCTGGGCTCGCTCAACAACGGGGACTTCCGCAACCAACTATTTCCTCAGCTCGAATATGGCAACGCCGACTTCGACGTGCGGCAGCGTTTCGTTGTGGACTATGCGTACGAGCTACCGTTCGGCCATGGGAGAAAGTTTGCCGGAAATGCCGGCGGTGTTCTGAACGGGATTATCGGAAACTGGCAGGTTTCAGGCATTACGAGCGCTCAAACCGGCAACTGGTTCACGATTACCGATTCGATCACGAACGTTTCTACCAGCGATGGAGGAGGAACGGTTGGGTTCTATGAAGTGCGGCCCAATCTTGCGGGCAATCCGAACGCGAAGCCGTGCCTCCCGGGGACTCTGTTCAATACCTGCGCATTTGTCGACAACTCGATTTTCTATACTTTCGGCAACGCGGGCAGAAACATCGTTCGCGGACCGGGTTTGCAGGACTGGGACTTTACGCTCTTCAAGATGTTTCCCATCCGCGAGCAAATGCACGCTGAGTTTCGCGCCGACTTTTTCAATATATGGAACCACGTAAACCCGTTGTTGGGGCCTGTCGGGGCGATCAGCGAGGAGCCGACTGCGGTTGAATTCGGAACTCCGCAGTTCGGGCAAGCAGTTGCCGCACGCGATCCGCGGTTCATTCAGCTGGCGGCGAAGTTTTATTTCTAAATTATCTCGAGTGCCTTTATCGAACTCGCGAATGTTGCTCTCATTCTGGGGGAGGACGAATTATGAAACACAATTTCTCGACCACGGGGAACGCGCGAATCGCATTCAGCTTGATGCTTGCGGTTGCTTCGATGCTGACGTCGAGCCTTCTCGCGCAAGCGGGATCAACCTATTACGTATCGACCGCGGGCAGCGACAGCAATCCTGGTACGATTGGCGCGCCCTGGCTCACCATTCAGCATGCGGCGAATACGGTGACCGCGGGAGCGGCCGTATATGTTTTCGGTGGGGTCTATGACGAGGCGGTGAACTTTCCGGCGTCCGGGACCGCATCTGCGCCAATCACATTCGAGAGCTATCCGGGGCAGACCGCAGTGATCGATGGAACCAATGTCACTTGCTGCACGTCGAATCCGCCTTCGAGCGGGAATGACACGCAGGGACTGGTCACGATCGTGAATCAGAGCTATGTGACGGTCAGCGGGTTCGAGATCCGCAATTTCACCACGAGCAAAGCGGCCTCCACTCCGGCCGGCGTTTGGATCACCGGTTCGGGCACGGGAGTGCGGTTGCTGAATAATCTGGTGCACAACATTACGACATCGTCGGAAAAGAACGGCAACGCGTTTGGCGTTGCGGTTTATGGCACTTCGCAGACTCCGATCACGTCTTTGGTGATCAACGGAAACGAGGTTTACAACCTGAAGACGGGCAACAGCGAGTCGGTGAATGTGGATGGCAACGTCACCCATTTTTCGATCACGAATAATCTCGTGCACGACAATGACAACATCGGCATCGACGCGATCGGATACGAAGGCGTGGGCCCGGTCGGCTACGACGAAGCCATGTACGGAGAAATCAACGGCAACACCGTATACAACATCAGCGGAATTCACAACGCGGGCGAAGGTGACCAATATGATGCCGACGGGCTCTATTGCGATGGATGCGCGTATGTCACGTTCGAGGACAATCTGATTCACAATGTCGATTACGGCATTGAGGTGGCGAGCGAACATAAAATCTGCCAGAGCACAGGAACGGAATACTCTTCGAGCGGGACGATCGGCAAAGGCACGGACCCGTGCAACGGCAGGTACGTTACGGTGCGGAACAACGTGGTCTACGACTCGAACGCGTGCGGCATTTCGATCGGCGGATACTCCAACGGCGTCGGCGGCACCGCAAATACCGTCATCGTCAACAACACGCTTTACAACAACAATACGCAGAGCCAGGCGGGCGAATTTCAGATTCAATTCCACTCCGGGCAGGCGCAGGGCAACATTTTCGAAAACAACATTGTCTACGCGGGAACGCAAAATGTCTGGATCAACAGCTTTGTGAAGCCGACGACGACGTATCCTGCGCCGCCTGCGACTCTGAACTGGAATTTATACTATTCCGCCGCCGGCTATGTGAAGGGAACCTCGATCGTTTGGGCGGGAGTGAGCAGCTACAAAACTTTCGCAGCTTACCAGAGCGCGTCGGGCGAGGACGCTCATTCGCTGAATGCCAATCCGCTGTTCGTGAATGTGGGAGCTACGCCGCCCGATTTTGATATTGCGGCCGGCTCGCCCGCCGTGAACGCGGGGAGCACGAGCCTTCCGTGCAGCGTTGGATGGTGCAACAGCGGCTCGATTTACGGCAGCACCGACTTCATCGGTAACCCGCGGACCAATGGCTCGAACATCGATATTGGCGCATACGAATCCGCCGGTGTTGCGAACTCGCTGACTGTGAGTTTGACGTCGGGTTCGTATACGCTTCAGACGGGGCAGTCAACGACTCTGACTGCGACGGTCGCGGCAAATCCCGGAGATGGCGGCGTGCCGAGCGGAACGGTGAACTTTATGCTCGGATCGACTTTGCTTAGAACAGAAACGGTGCTGCCCACCGGCGATGCAGAGTCGGAAGCGATCATGCTGTTGAGCGCGTCGCGGCTTAGCATGGGCTCGAACACGATCACGGCTGTTTACTCAGGCAATTCAGTTTACGGAAGCTCGACCTCTGCGCCCATCATGGTGACATTGCAGTAGATTTGTTTGCACGTATCTGATTTGCAAAATCTCGCTGGATCGCAAAAGCGGCAGGAACGTTAAATCGTTCCCGCCGCTGTGTGGCCCGACTTTTCGGTGAGGTTAGTCTCTTTCGCGGAACTCGCCGGACTCGTCATCCGACGGCCGGCGCCGCATTCCGGCACTGGATGCGGCCGAAGTTTCGTCTTTCTTTTTCTGCCAATCGGCCTCGGCGAGCACGTTGATCACTTCCATTTTCTTCTTCTTCAAGCTGACATTGATTTTGGGCAGTTCGCCGTCGGCTTTTTTCTGGAAATCATCGATGACATCCTGCAGTTCGTGGCCGAGCGATTCGGTGCGCGCCGCCTGGTAGTCGGTTGGCTTGCCATCCCAGCTCGTGATTGCCCCGTAGAGCTGCCCGAGGTGCTCGCGGATGCGCTCTTCGCCGGTGATCATGCCCCCTTCTTTGGTGGCTACTATTTTTGACCGGATCGTATCGCAATCCGCGGCGAGCTGCTGAAGTTCCTTGTGCAGGGGATCTTTCTCCGGGACTTTCGCCGCGCGGGCGTTGGCGCCGTCGCGAACGCCTTCAATCGCGGCGACTCCCCAAGTCATATGCTCAAGCTCTTTGTAAACCTTCATCGAGAGGTCGAACTCCGACTTGCGTTCTTCAGCCGAATACTTAGCTCGCGGATCGATAGCGACTGTGAGTTGCTCGGTATAGGTTTTATCTCCCTTGGTGAGTTTTACCGTGTAAGTTCCGGGCACGACGCGCGGCCCTTGCGCGGCTTCGAAGAGGGCCGATGCCGCCGGCGCAACCGCGGGCGGCTTGACGTGCATCGACCAACTGGTGCGGTTCAGCCCGCGATGCTTGGTGCCGGCGACGGTGTCGACGAGCTTTCCATCCTGATCGAAGATCTCGATCTTGAGGTCGCCGAAGATGTGGCGGCCTTTCTGGTAGTAGGTGATCTGCGCGTCCGTGGGCCGGCTTTGACCGTGGAAGGTTTCATCGCCCTCCGGCCAACCGCCCTGCACATCAAAATATTGAACGACGGTGCGGCCAGGAATCAGAGCCGCTTCTTTGCCCATCGTTTCCGGGGTGAGCGCGCGCAGCGGCGAAATGTCGTCGACTACCCAGATACCGCGGCCGTGGGTGGCTAGAACAAGATCCGATTCGCGCGCCTGAAGCGCGATGTCATCGACAGCCGCCGAGGGAAAATCGCTGCCTTTGTATTGCGCCCAGTGCTGGCCGCCGTCGACAGAAATAAAGAGCCCGAATTCGGTGCCGAGGAAAAGTATATTGCGGTCGACGGTGTCTTCCTTGATGACGTGGGCGAAGCCGCGCACGCCGCTTTCCTGTGCTGGAAGCGCAGTCCAGGTCTGGCCGTAATCCGTCGTCCGGTAGACGTAGGGCTTCATGTCTCCGAAGCTGTGGCGATCGAAGGTGGCGTAGGCCGTGGCTTCATCGAAACGGCTGGCTTCGATGGTCGTGACCCAGGAATTCTTGCCCAGGCCGCCGACGTTTGCGATGACATTGGTCCAGGTCTTCGCGCCGTCGCGAGTGATCTGAACATTGCCGTCATCGGTACCGGCCCAGATGATCTGGCCGTTTTTCGGCGATTCGGAAATCGAGTAGATCGTGGTATGCATTTCAGCGGAAGAATTGTCGATCGTCACGCCGCCGGATTCTTCCTGCTTTTGTTTCTCGGGGTCGTTGGTGGTCAGATCGGGCGAAATGCGCTCCCACGACTGGCCATGATCGCGCGAGCGGAAGAGAAATTGTGCGCCGATGTAGAGCGTCCCTTTTTCATTGGGGCTCATGTGGATCGGTGTGTTCCAGTTGAAGCGCAGCTTGCCTTCGTTGTAATTCGGCCAGGGATGCAGGTCGCGAATCTCGTGGGTGTAGCGATTCACGCGGCCGATCTCGCCGCCCTGCGCTTCGGCGTATAGATAATCGGGATCGGAGGTATCTTCGAACATCCAGAAGCCGTCGCCGCCGAACATGTTTTCCCAGCGCGAGTTGCTGATGCCGCCGGGATAGGACGAATCGCCAACCCAGGAACTATTGTCCTGCAGGCCGCCGTAGACGCGATAGGGATCGGCGCTGTCGACGCTGACGTGATAGAACTGCGAGACCGGCAGATTCATCTGGTGCTTCCAGCGATTGCCGCCGTCTTCGCTGCGCCATAGGCCGCCATCGTCGCCGGCGATCACAATGTTTGGATTTTTGGGATCGATCCAGATATCGTGGAAGTCGCCGTGGGCGCGGCTCGAGACTACGTTAAAAGTCTTGCCCCCGTCGTTGCTGAGCAGAAGGATGAGGTCCGGTTTGAAAATCTTGTTTTCGTCTTTGGGGTCGACAATCAGATTGCCGAAATAAAAAGGCCGCCACACCATGAAATTGCTGGCGTCGAGTTTGCTCCAATTCGCTCCGCCATCGTCGGAGCGGTAGAGACCCCTCCCTTTTTCAGCTTCGATGTTCGCATAAACCACGTTCGGTTTCGACTCTGCGACCTGTACGGCGATGCGGCCGTAAGGCTTGGCCGGCAGGCCTCTTGCGTCTTTCAGTTCATTCCAGGTCGCACCGCCGTCGGTGGATTTGAATATTCCGCTGCCCGGACCACCAGAGCGGAAGGTCCATCCCTGGCGGCGGAAATCCCACATGGCCGCGTAAATCGTTTTTGGCTCCTGCTTGCTGCGGGCGATCATGGCGCAGCCGCTTGAGCCGTTGGCGCCAGCCAGAACTTTGTTCCAGGTTTTGCCGCCGTCGGTTGTCTGGTAGACGCCGCGCTCGTCGTTGTCATTCCACAAATGACCGGTCGCGCAGGCGAGGACGTTGTTGCCGTCGCCGGGATTCACAAGAATCTTTGCGATGTGCTCGCTGTCTTTGAGGCCGACGTTGGTCCAGTTCTCGCCGCCATCGGTGGATTTGTAGATGCCATCGCCGACGGAAACGCTGTTGCGCAGCCAGGCTTCGCCGCTTCCCACCCAGACGGTTTTCGAATTGGAGGGATCGATAGCCACCGCGCCGATCGACTGCACGTCTTCACGGTCAAAGACCGGCTTGTAGGTCGTGCCGCCGTTCACCGACTTCCAGACTCCGCCGCTGGCTGCGCCGACGAAGACTGTAATGCGTCCGTCTTCTTCCACGGCGTCGACGGCGGCGATGCGACCGCTCATCGCGGCGGAGCCGATATTGCGCGCGGGGAGGCCGGAAATCGTGGCCGAATCGTAGCGGTAGGCGTCCTGCGCCGCGGCTTGCAGCGCAAAGCTGAACACAACTCCGGCGAATGGCACAGTCACTGCCCAGAACCTGCGAGCGGGTGCTTTCATGTTTACGAGTCCTTTTTCACGCGATGATTTTTGTCGTCCCTGGCGCTGTTGTAACGTTCGTTCACGGGCGATCAGCAGCGTAAATCGGCCGTGCGAATCAACGAATGCCGACGATGCCCGATTTCTTTTCTTCGGTTTTTAACGATTCCGGCAAAGCGAAGTCGGCGGGATCGATGGTCACGTTGGCCTCCATCTTCGTTATCGTCGTGGTCTGCTGGTCGGGATGGCTCTTGGTTCCCTGCGAAAGAGAGAAAGGGAACATGACGCCATCTACCTGTTTGTACGAGCCGAGCCCGACGACGCGCTCGCGCACCGAGCCGCGGATAAATTGCTGAATATCGCGGCGAATCTCGATAAAGGTATCGGGATCGAGATAGTCGTAAATGATATCGCCGTTCTTCAGCGTCACTTTCAGGCGCAGAGCGTCGTCGCCATCGACCACGTCGTGGCCCATGAACTCGATGCTGTTGCCCTTTTCCTTGTAGTTGACCAGCGGACCTTCGAAGTCGGCATCGAGCAGCAGGTCGCGAACGTCATCCTCGCCCATCAGTTCCGGATCTTTTTTCCCGCCGAAGGGCTGAATTTGCCAGCCGTGAGCCCCGTCGTAGACGTTCACGGCAGTCATGCCCTGCAAGGTGAAACTCTCGCGGATGAGATCGGGGCGTTGATTCTCCTGGCCCACGGAGGCGACAAAGCCACCACCGCCATCGAACCTGCCGCGCAGGCGCAGAGTTTTGATGGCCTGAATCTTCTCCATTCCGCCACGCGCCTCAATGTTTTTTGCGACCAAGTCGTCGGCGGTTTGGGAGAAAGCGGGGAAGGAGGTGAAAGTGAGGCAGCAGACGGCGATCAGCACGTTAAATGCATGACGCATCAGGAAGACTCCTGTTTTTGAAAAACCGTTTGTGAAGAACCGGAACCCAAGTAATCGAGAAACAGTACTGTACTCGGTAGTAGACGCGGCTTGCAAGTCGTGGTTAGCGAAAAAGGACGAGGTGGGAACAGTTCGGGATGGGCTAAGAGTGGAGGAGCCGCCCAGGGTGGGCGGCCCCAAGAAACAAAGTAACTTCACGGTAGGTAGATCCAACCATCAGTGGTTGAAAGTTACGTTCACGCCGGTGGTCAGGATCACGTCATTCGTTTTGGTGCCTGCCGGCGGGTTGGAGACGTAAATGTCGCTGAACTGATTCTGCCAGCCGAACCACTTGCTGATTTTCGTGACCGTGCCGAGGAGGAACGCCATTTGATATTGGCCTGACTCGGTTATCGCCGGGTAGAAATCGAGCTTCTGAGTGATCACCGTGCTCTTGCCCCATTTGTGCATGAAGTCATCCTCGATGGTAGCGGCCAGAAACCGGTTCGTCATGCCGTACGAGGCGAGGCTGGGAGGGATTGTTGGCGGCGTAACGGGCGGGCCATCCGAATAAGTTTCATGCGTGTAGTTCAGGCCGCCGATCAGATCAAGGGTGGTCGAGGCCGACTTAACGGCGTGGATGCCAAGGCCTCCGCCATAGATCGACCGCAGATCGAGATCCTGCAATGCGTTGCTGATGAACTGCGCCTGGGCGTTGGCGAACCAGCGCGGCCGGAAGTTGTAGTCGTACTCGATGCCTGCCTGGATCAGGTTGGCCACCTCGCTGGGAGTTGCCAGGTCATTATTTGTGTAGATCGAACTCAGTAAGATCGTCAGCTTATCTTTCTCGGTAGTATGAACGGCATTCACCGCCAACGCGAGATTGCTGGTTTCGCTGTTGCCGCGGGCCAGCGAGTAGCCGACGTTGGCCCCGCCATTCCACCCGTGGAGGAGACCGGGGTGAAGGGATTTTTCATAGGTGGTCTCTTCCGCGTCGTTGCGGATGATCGTTACCTTCGCGACCGGAACTTCCTCGGTGGCGCCGCTCTTGGTGGCCACTTCGAGCTTGCCGTCTTCGCCAGTCACTTTGCCGACGACCGTCTTCTTATCCGACGTTGTGACGTGGAGTTCCTGATCAGTGATGATCTGCGCGATTGCGGGCAGATTGATAGTTACGTCTCCGGCGGCATCGGTGTGAAGAACGAGTTGTTTGCCATCGGACTTTACAATTTTTCCGGTGAGACGATCGCCGTTTTTCAAGGTGATCTGGTCGGCGAAAAGGGATGGCGCGAGCGCCAGAACGAGGATAAGGACGAAAAATTCGAGTTTACGCAACACTGCCTCCGGCTTTCAGAGAAATGTACTGCTTAGAAGCTATTTAGGGAACCCGATTGGAGAATTAAAGATTCTTTGGAAAACGTCAACGCAGGACGAAGCTGCGGGCGTAATCGAAAACTGCCAGACCGTAGATAGCCGATGATTCAGGCCACAAGCGGTAAGTGTTTAGCTCTTCACATCTTTTGAATCGGTAGTCTTATTCTGCTCGGCGGAAGCGGGAGGATTGTCTTTCATGCCCTCTTTCAGGGCGCGAATTCCCTCACCCAGGCCTTTGCCAAGTTCAGGCAATTTCTTGGGACCGAAAACCAAGAGAGCTATGGCAAAGATAATGATCAAGTGCGTTGGTTGGAAAAGACCCTCAAACATGGGAACCTCCGGAAAACACTACCGCTTCTTAATACCGTAATCGAGCGACAGGCGGAAGTCAAACCGGGTGCGTCGCTCAGTACCCATTACTTCCGTGATCTTACGTCCGGTCGCTTCGGCGGACTAGTGTGGCTTTAGCGGGTTCGAAATCGACCCCGGACCAGCTATCAGTTCCATCCAGCAAGCCAAATCATCGCCTGGAGATCCGTGTGAAGCGCAAGGGCCTGTCCGTTTTCGTATTCCTTCTTGGGCTGGTGCTGAGCGCCAATTCCACCGATAGCCAGCCGGTGACCTCCACACAGCTCGTTGCCTGGCTTGCGGCCGGCATCTCGAACGCCCGGCTGGTGCGCCTGCTTCACGAGCGGGGAATTGCGGCCGTTCCTAGCAAGCAGCAGATTCGGCAACTGGAAAGCGCCGGCGCCGACGCGAATCTGGTCCGGACGCTGAAAAACCTCAAGCCAGTCATTGTCATTGGATCGAGTTCGACGCAGGCCGCTCCGGCTTCTGAAATTCCTGAGATTGTCGCAAAGGCCGCGGTTGAAGCCCGGGCTCAACACTTCCACGATGCAGAGATTTCGCTCCGGAAGGCGGTAGGGGACGATCCGCAAAATGCCGCGCTGCATTTCGCGTTGGCGGCGATGCTGCGAAGGCAGCAAAACTGGGACGATGCCTTCGACGAAGTCACAGCGTCGGCAAAGCTGATGCCCGATCTTCCCGAAAATCACAGCACCATGGCCTACATCTTCTATAGGCTCGACGACGGGCCGAACGCCATTGCGGAAGCCCGCACTGCCCTGAGCATGGATCCGCAGAACGCCGAAGCTTACCAGTTTCTCGCACTCGCCCTTTACTCCAGCGAGCAGTACGCCGGCGCGGTCAACGCCTTCATAGAGTCGCTGGCCCGCGATGAACACAACGCGGACACTTATTACGATCTTGGCATCACCCTGCATGCCGCGGGCAATATGGCGGGTGCGATCGATGCCTACGGCCAGGCGATTCGCCTGAACCCGTCATTCTGGCAGGCGCACTCGAATATGGCGCTGGTTCTGCACGAGCAAAACAAGCTCGACGAAGCAATCGCCGAATACCACGAAGCCAAACGCCTCGCGCCGCAAGATGCGGCGGTGCGCAATAACCTTGGCAATACATATTGCGATAAAGGCGACTTCGACGCGGCCATAGGCGAATTGCGGGAACTTTACCGCCAGCATCCGGAGTGGGCGCAAGGGCATACGTGCATGGCCCATGCCTACCTCGCAAAGCATGATTACGCGAACGCGGTCAGCGAGCTGCAACTGGCGGTTCTGCAGAATCCTACCGGCGCCTCCGAACACCGCATGCTCGGCGAGGCGATGCTGATGGATGACAAACTGGAGGATGGAACGCGCGAGTTGCGGCTGGCGGTTGAGCTGAATCCCGACTCCGACTCAGCGCACCGGGCGCTGGGAACAGCGCTGTTCCGGCAGCAGAAACTCTCGGCCGCCGAAAAAGAATTCCGCGAGGCGCTTCGCCTTAATGGCTCGCCCGATAATCACTATTCGCTGGCGGCCTGCCTGATGACGATGGACCGCTACGAAGAAGCTTTAGTCGAGTTGGAAACGGCAGCAAGGCTCGATCCAGACCGCCCACTTTACCGTGCCCGCCGCGATGAATTGATGAAATTAATGAAAGAGACCAATTCGCGTTAGGCGATTGGGACAGGGGCAGCACTGTACTCCCGTCATTTTTAGAGTCTCGAAACGCTACCTACACTTAACCATGAGGGCTTGCGCCGTTGGCCGGCGGCGCGGCCCGAAGTTTGCCGAGCGCATCTGGAGAATTGAATATGGACATGACACAAGCTACCCCCACCCAAGCCGCAAACAGTGTGCCGATCCCGCAGGGTGAGATTACGGCTTCCACCAGCGTGGTTCGGACGGAGGCGCGTCCAGTTCGTCGAAATGCTGTGCGGAAAGATGCTTCGGCGCAAGCGCAATCCTTGGGATACGGCCTGCCCTGTGCCAATTGCCATCTTTATTATCCTGCCGGCCTGGATGCCTGCCCTACGTGCGACAGCACTGAGCGAGTTTCGCCGATCGCCGAATTGGCGGTTCGGACCTCGCCATCCGCGACCTTGCCCGAACCCGACGCCGACGTGTTGGAGCAGGAGCGCGACGCATTCCTGAAGCAGCTCAAGTCGCAACTGGCCGTGGGCGAGTCGAAAACCGCCACCGGGCCTGCCATCTGCACGATGGGCGAGCATCACGACCAGAGCGAGCCTGCCTCCGTCTGCAAACACTGTTACGACAATTTGCAGGAGCGGGTGGATGTCTTCGAAGCCGCGCTGCACATCGACCTGAAAGAAGCGGCGCAAATCGTGTACGACGCAGTGTGGGCCGACCCCTCCGATCCGAGCAAGACTTACACCAATGCCGCCAGCGCCCTGATTACGGAGTTGCGCAAGCGCTCGGGAGTTTCCAGCCTGCTTGGGCCCTTCCAGCCGCTGGATAATTAAGATAGTTGCGGCTGCATCCAAAGCAGCCCGCAGTGTCCAATATCCGATTTCGCTTTGCCCGCAAGATTCGGATAGTCCCTTTTTCCGCCTGGCCGTAAGCTCTTCATTATTATGACTACGGCGAACACAACCTTCCCAATCGCTACTCCCGATGCGATACTCGCAAATACCGAGTCCGCACAAATGGCGCAGGCCTTTTCCAATCCCGCTTCGAGGAATCGCCAGGACGACGAACTCTGCTGGAACGCAGTGATCGGGCGCGATTCCCGGCATGACGGCCAATTTGTTTTTGCGGTATCGAGTACGGGAGTGTATTGCCGGCCTTCGTGCCCGGCGCGGCGGCCGCGGCGGGAGAATGTTTCGTTCTTCATGCGCCCGGAGCAGGCGGAGAGAGCCGGGTTTCGAGAGTGCCTGCGCTGCCGGCCGAGATCGCTCAGCGGGAACCCGCAAGCCGACACTTTGAAGGAAATTTGCCGCTACATCGAGCGGCACCTCGACGAACCGCTCACGCTGGAGCGACTGGGCAAGGCGTTCCGGCAAAGCCCGTTTCACTTGCAGAGGCGATTCAAGACTGCTCTC